>Ga0129308_1003694_pt1 | contig 10596 bp, 10 predicted proteins | sample L827metagenome_FD_94440 | JGI IMG/M metagenome (GOLD analysis project Ga0129308, IMG submission 94440) | Ring-tailed lemur group fecal microbial communities from Wisconsin, USA - L827 metagenome | ecosystem: Host-associated > Mammals > Digestive system > Large intestine > Fecal | place: USA... | reverse complement strand
CATCTTTCAATTGATCTTCAACAGCTGACAATATCTTACCTGGAACAGCCTTTTCACCAAAAGCTGCAAATCCACCATCAGCTTTTTCATTTTCAATAATATAAAGATTGCCCCATGTTACAACTCCTGCTAATTTATAATCTGTCTGTTGCTTAGAAATAAGCTGACAACCTAGATTGATTGGTGCAATAATAATATTATACTCACTATCTTTTTTGACTAGCTCAGCACTAACCAAATCACTGCCGTCTACAATCTTAACCTCACCATTTTCATTAATATTATCATATTCTGATAATAGAGATAACGCAGGTGCACCACTAGGAACTAATACTTTTACATTTGTTTCTTTTTGTGAACTACAACCTACGAGCATCAACAAAGTTGCTAATAATAATTTTAAATTTTTCATAATTCTTCCTCCATTAATATCATTATACAACTTTTCTCACAACTCTTCTATGAAAATGCAAAAAAGATATGACTATATCTCATAGCCATATCCCGCAATCATATAATCAGCACTTGTGACATATCCATTATCATTTTCCTCATATAAATAAAGTTCATTATCACCATAATCAATATCATCACCCATTAACTCATTTCTTTTTTCTTTAAATTTCTCTTTAATACTATTATACCCCATTAACTCATTAAACATATCCACTCTTTCAAATGGAAACTGACTATCTGGCATTTCGCTATTATCAAAATTTGCTATAATATTTAAATAAAACTCTTCTTTTTCACCTAATTGAATAATATAATAAACTCTATAACGAATATTCTCTTCATCATAACCTGATATATCACATCTAGCTTCTGTTCCATTATCAAAATCTGCAACTTCTTCCATTGTAGAAACATCATGTAATCCCTTATCTTCCATATATGATATGACCTTATCTCGATAATCTAATGCTTTTTTAACAGTTTGATATTCATCATCTAATTCATCTTCAATCACAGTTTCAAAATTCAAATCAGAATAAGAATCATTCCACCCAATAACACCTAGTACGGTTACTAAAAACAATCCTGAAAAAATAATAGTAAGAAGAACCACAAGTATTCCTGAACTTTTATCAATCTTAGGCGTTTTTATTTTCTCTGGAATATGTATATGACGATGATCTTTAGCTTCACTATCAAAAGTAGAAACATTTGTTTCTTTTTTTAACTTGTATCCACAATTAGGACATTCATTTTCTCCAACCATTATTCTATGTCCACAAATTTCACATTTCATACTATCATCTCCTACTTTAAGTATAAATTATTTTATATTTATTGTCAAAAAAAATTAATTATTTTATAAAAATTATTTTTATTATTTAATGTGCTTAAATTTAAAAAATAATTAATCTTTTCATTATATTTCTAAAATTTGTTTATTATTAATCAGATAATAAACAATGAATTTTCTTTTAGAAAATACTATTTTGTATTTAAAATTTTCTTAAAATATGTTATGATAAATTTACACCATTATAAATATAAAAAAAGATGTATTACTCCAAAATAATATATCTATATGAGGAGAAAACATATGAAAACAATTCAATTTTATTATGTTAGACATGGCGAAACTATCTTTAATATCACTAATAAATCACAAGGATCTTGTGATAGTCCACTAACGTCTAAAGGAATAAAACAAGCTCAACAATGTGCTAAGCATCTAGAACATTTTCATTTCGATAAAGTTTTTTGTTCAACCTCTGAAAGAGCTATTGATACAGCAAATATTATCGTTGAAAACAAAGATCTTGAGATTATACCGCTTAAAGGTTTAAAGGAAATGTCTTTTGGCATACTGGAAGGTGAAAGAAATGATATATTAGATACACCTATGAGTAATTGTTGGAAACAAAAAGATTTTACTCAATATGGTGGTGAAAATAAAGAACAGTTTATAAAAAGAATACAAGATACTTTCAATCATATTGTTGATGCTTGTGAGAATAATGATACTTGTTTAATTGTTAGTCATCGAGGGTATTTTTATTATATGTTAGAAGCTTTATTTAATCAAAGTCTTGATCTTTTAGAAAAAAACGATCCAAATTTTTTAAGTCATTTAATACCCAATGCATCAATTGCTAAATTTCAATATCATAATGGAAAATGGATTTTATTAGAATTACCAAAATAAAGGAGAAATAAGTTTATGGGAATATTTTCAAAGTTTAAAAAAGAAGAGAAGATTTATAATGATACAGATATTATTGCTATGACAGATGCTGCAATAGTACCAGTAAAAGATATTAATGATCCAGTATTTGCCAAAGAATTACTAGGTCAAACTATTGCATTTGAATTATATAATGATGTAATCGTTGCTCCTTGCAATGGTACTTTAGAAGTCATGTTTCCAACTGGTCACTCTTTTGGTATCCGTAGAAATGATGGTATGTCAATTCTAGTTCATGTAGGAATCAATACAGTTAATCTAAAGGGCAAGGGATTTAAAGTTTATGCTAAACAAGGAGAACAAGTGAAAGCAGGACAAAAACTTTTAAGAGTTAATCGAGAATACATCAAAGATGAAGGATATGATCTTACAACTATGCTCATTATTACTGAACCAGTGCATGAAGGAGAAAAGGTTCAATTCACAAATGAACATTATGTTAAAAAAGGTGATATTATTAATAATTAAAGAAATTGCTATAAAATAAATAATTTTCTAAACTAAAAAGAACACTATGATTCGTATTATTTACTAAAATAGTGTTCTTTTTTATATCATGAGATTGAATGATCATTCAATAAAAAAAGAGATTTGTAACGTTAATAGAGTTTTTATCATTTCATCTATTTTATTATAATCTCTTTTAAATTTTATAAATTTTTTAGAATATTAGCCATATCTAATAAAACTTCTTCAGCTTGAGGCAATACTCCAACTTTTTCCATAAAACCATGATCACAACCTAAATATCTTAATGAACGAATATTTACACCTGCTTGTTTAGCACGTTTCACAAATGCATCAGAAGATATTCTTAAAAAATCATATTCTCCACACACTACTGTCATAGGTGGTAACCAAGAAATATCCTCGCAAGCCATAATAGAAACTCTTGGATCATCTAAAGATATTTTATTATGTAAATAAATTTTATCACTAGAATCACTATAACGTATTCTATCAATGCGATTTTGAGCATAAACTTTATGTTCGTCAATAACTGGGAATAGATCATCAGAATATAATGCTTCATATTTTCTAAAATTCATATCAAATACAGCATAATATTCATATGCATAATGGATATGATGTAAATCTTTATCTAATACTAAACAAGAATTTGTTAATCCACCGCCAGCACTATCACCAGCAACCATTATTTTATTCTTATCTATTTCTAATTCATCAGCATGATCATATACCCATTCTATGATTGCATGACAATCTTCAACACCTGCTGGATATGGATTTTCTGGTGACAAACGATATTCAGGGAAGATGATTTTACAACCTGATTGTTCAGAGGTAAAACGCATTGCCATTCTAAACTCGGCAACATCTCCAGACATGAACCCTCCACCATGCAAATATATAAGTACTGGACGCTTTGCATTATAATTTTCTGGTGTAAATGTATATACATTTATATAATGATGACCATTGATTTCAACAAGATCTTCATCTTCTTTAACATTTGTCTTTGTAATATCATAGCTTACTTTATCAGGACGAACTCGTGTTCCATACAATGTAAACTTTGCATTACGATCTAAAGACTTAACTTCCATTTTAATTTTTGTTGTTTCAACAACTCGGGGATCCACAACATTTTTACGATCATCATCAGGAACAGGCTTCATGATAATATCAACACCATCAATATTTTCAACATAAGTTTTTTGTTGAATGATATTGATTAAATTTTGTCCATATTTTCTCATATATTTCCTCCTCTATTTTATAAATTCTTCTTTAACCATGGAATAACTTTGCTCAATAGCTCATAAACTTTTGTATAATCTCCTGTTTTAGCATTAAATGTATGATTAGCATCATCAATAACAATCATATCTAAATTATCTTTCTTCCATTTTTTCGCAAAGTTATAACTAACATTAGGATCTAACGTTGGATCATTAGCTCCAACACATAACAATATTGGATTTGTATATTTAAAAATATCATCTGAACAAATCTTTGTATCTTCTACAAATTTTGGAAATAACAATTCTGATCGTCCATCACTCGTATGATAAATAGTATATCCCTGAGTTTCTATTTCCTTAACATCTAAGCCTTTCATTTTTATACTTAAAGATTCGTAGACATTTATTGCTCCATTAAATGAAATTAAACACTTTGATGATAAAGAAGCACTTAAAAATGCAATTCTTCCACCCATACTATGTCCTAAAATACCTATACGATCATGGATAATATGTTGATCAGTTTGAAGATATTCAAACGCTGTCTTTGCTTCTTTCAAACAAATTTCTGTACCATAATGAACCCTTGAATAACGATTCTCACCCATACTACAGAAATCTATTCGTGCGCTTGCAATCCCTTCTTCAGCGAATTTATCCGCTGTTTTCTTAAATAAATAACCATCTCCTTCTTTATAAGACATGAAACCATGTAGCAATAACATACATGGAAACACCCCTTCATTATCAGGATAAGTTAAAACCATGGGAATATCATGATTATCACAAGGAATAAAAATACGTTTTTCAATCATATAAATCACTCCTTTCATGCTTTTATATACTTACTCTTTACCACTAGCATTTAATGCTTCATGTTGTAAATTTGTTGAAACTGTGGTTCTTTGTTGCATCTCGTCTATCTCTTCTGGGTGAATTTGAGAATACGCATTAAAAATAATTTCTAACAAGTATTCTTGAATAATGATACCTAACATTCCTCCATAATAACTTCGATCATTAAAGTTCGTTGGTGCATGGAATAAATTAATAGTACCATATTTAGATAATGTACTTAATTTACGACCAGTAATAGTAACAATTGGACATTTATTTTTTTCTGCCAGTTTTACTGCTTGAATAATATCCAAATTATCACCACTTTGCGAAACAGCAACAACTAATTCATTTTCTTTCAATAAAGCTGATTTCATAATCATCATATGAACATCTGTGATTCCTTCACAAGAAACACCAGCTCTAAAGAAACGATAAGCAGCTGCAGCAGCTGCAAATCCTGAAGTACCATTACCAAAAAAATAAACATGAGAAGAAGAATCGATCAACCTTGCGACTTTATCAATATCTTCTTCCTTGTTAGCATTGAGAGAGTCTTTCATTAATCTATAAACCCTTTTTGCATAGGATTCAGCGGATTCATTTTCTTCATTATCCTTTTTCATAATGCACTCTCTTACAACTGCTATTTTAAATTGAGCAATATTTTCATAATCTAATTTATAAATAAAACGCATAATTGTCGCTTCACCTACATGGGCTTTTTTTGACATTTGTGCCAATGTCTGATTACCAATAATATCTAAATGTTTTAAAATATAGTCAGCTACTTTTTTTTCTGATTTTGTTAGATTTGGGTAAACTGTTTTAATTTGACTATCTAAACTCATTACTGTTGTCATATAAATCCTCCATATTATATATATTATAACGTTTGGATTAGAAAAAGTAAACTGAGCTTAAAACGATTTAAATACCTTATTTAGCGATAAAATCAATATCTTGAAGCGTCTATACTATGATCATTTATTTCTTTTTTAATAATTTTAATGATGGAACTGCTGGTGTAGCATCATCATCTTCATTGTATTCCCATTTTGTAAACATAACACCAACAAAAGTTACTACCGCAACGATTACAATACCTATAACTGCTTTCCACAAGTTAGCAGGATCACTACTAGAATAGAATAATGGTAAATTTGTTAAATAATAAGCACCATAAGCATATGCTTTTGTTCCAACGATACCATTATAAACTGCTAAAATAGTACCAGCTATTGTATTAACAATATATAATACAGGAACTTTATATAAGATACCATACATTGTAGGTTCAGAAATATCACCAAATAATGCTGAAATAGCAGCTGGAATACCAATATTTCTTCCTTTAACACTCTTAGTCTTAATTGAGAACCATAAAGCTGTAAATCCAGGAACAGTTGTACCAGAGAAGAACCACATATTAATAATATCATCATAACCTAATGTAGCAAAATTTGTAGTTGCAATTGGAATTAATGCTAAATGGAAACCTGGACAGAAAATTCCAAATGTACAAGAGAATAGATAAATAGCTGGAACTGTTAACCAAGGAACTGTTTCACGCACAAAATTAATTCCTGCAGCGATATAATCTGTAATCAAATATCCTAATGGCCCAGTTAATGATAATGTAATAATTGACATAATAAAAATCAAACAAACTGGTTTTAAGAAATAACGAATTGTATTAGGGATAATTCTTTTTAAGAATGTATCAACTTTACTCATTACCCAAACAGATAAAACAATAGGTAATGTTGAAGAACCATAAGTACATAAATAAACTGGAATACCAAAGTAAGAAGTAAATCCACTTTCACTTCCTGCTACTACTAATTCAGCCCACCCTGGATATAATAAAATACCTGCTAATAACATTGCCATTGGTGGTTCTACATTAAATTTTTTAGCAGAAGTGTAAGCACACATTATAGGTAAAAAATAAAATGGAGCTTGTGAAATATTATATAAAATCGTATAAGTTGAAGTTGTTGAATCCAAACCAAAGAAACTTGTTCCTAAAGTTAAAATCAACGAGAAAAATCCTGCAATAATCAAAGTTGGAATAACTGGGGACATAATACCTGCCATTAATTGCAAGAAACTCAAGAATAAAGTTAATGGTGTTTTCTTCTCATTTCCAAGATTAGGATCTAAGTTTTCATCAATAACTCCACCCTTAACACCTGATTCCTCCTCAAAAGCAAAGAATAAATCTTCAATAATTTGACCTACTATAATTTGTGTTTCCTCACCGGCTACTTCTACGCCCAAAACACCATCAATCTTTTTAAGTTCAGCCTTATTAGCTTTGCCTGGATCTTTGAGTTTTAGTCTAAGACGGGTTGCACAGTGATTTACATTTGCTAAGTTGTCAGATCCACCAACATTAGCAAGGATGTCTTTTGACATCGTTTTGTAATCTAATTTTGCCATACATAATCTCCTTTCAATCATTAGATATATCTAAAATTGTATCAACTCTTTATATGAAAAAGTCATACAAATCTTAGCCCAATTATTTTTCTCTCTTTCGATTGTGACGATCTATAAATGATTGATAATAATCATCAACAAAATATCCATATCCTTTTGTACCAATCATCAACAATACAAAAACCACTGAAAAACCAAATGTTTCTATTAATAAAGAACTATTCAAATTTCTTTTTGCAACAAAAACATATACTAATAAAACACCTACAAAACATAACATAAACCATATAACTAAATTCTTTATACTTAAATCATTTTTTACACCTTGAATTATCTTACGAAACACTTTATCAACCCTCTTTTTAGTTTTACTCCATTTTTTAAATTATTTTTGGAGTTTTAACCCAATTAAAGAATAACACACTTCGGAGTAATTGTAAACCCTTTCATATACATTTTTGGAGTTTTTTATCAAAATATTGAAATTTAAGTCGTTATTATAATTAATGAATAACGAACTTTCTCTATAATCGTTATTCATTTTTACTTCTATCTTTCCAATAAAAAAAGTATAACTAAATCCAATCATAAAGTTATACTTTTTCATCTAAGTCATCAAGCGATGGTCCTAACATTAAATGACCATATGCATCATATGTTGAACCATGACATGGACAATCCCAAGTTTTTGTTTTTGAATTAAATTGAATGATACATTTTAAATGAGGACAATAAGGACTAAAATAATGACACTTTCCTTTTTCATCTTTATAAACAGCTGTTAACTGATTATCTTTTTTAATGACTGTCCCTTCATTTTTTCTTAAATGTTTAACTTCTTTAGGAAAACGATTGTCAATCATTCCTTTTTTCATATGTTTCAGCAGTCCAGGAATCTTTTTCGCAATCAATGATAACGAATAATGATGTGAAGAATAAAGCTTCGCATACTCATTCTCTATTCCTAATATTTCATCAGCAATCAATCGTGAAGCAATGTGTGACATCGTCATGCCCCATTTTCGATAACCAAATGCCATATACTCATCATAATGATTAAATCTTCCAATATAAGGAATTAATCTTAACGCTTCACTATCTTGAGCAAACCATTCTATTGGATACATGACACTATTTTTACCTATTTCTATTTTCCCTTTTTTGACTTCTCTTTCACTGATTGAAGGCGTATCAATACATAACAAACTTCTATGATCTATGTCCTGACTTATTCCATAACGAACATATTCTCTTTGTTGAATAAGCTTCATAAAATATAAACCTTTATAGACAAAAGGGTATCTTGTAGCATGAATGACATAATCACATTGTACTTTATGATGATTGACATCAATCACAAAATAATCATTTTCTCTTTGGACTTTTTTGACCTGAGAATGTTCAAATATTCTGACACCATCATCTTGACATTTATTTGCTAGAGCATAAAGATATTTAAGCGGATGGAAAATTCCTTGTTTATCAACACTTATTGAATATAATGCTTCTTTGACTACATTTTCCTTTACTTTAATACCAAATGTTTCTAATAATTCTTTTTCTTTTTTTATTTTATTTATATTTTCTTTTTCTAAAGTATATATAACTGCTTCATTTCTTTCATAATCACATTGTATATTTTCTTTAATAATAATATCTTCTATTTCTGTCAGTGCTTTTTGATTAGACTCAAAAAACATCTTTGCATATGAATAACCATAATATTCATCTAACATTTGATATATGAGATCATGAAGAAAAGTTACTTTTGCAGTTGTGTGACCACTTGTTTGACTACCAATTTCATCTTTTTCCAATACTATGACATTAAACATTGCATTTTTTAGTCTATATGCGAGGCTAATTCCTGTCAATCCTCCACCAATGATTACAATGTCAACATTCATATTTTGATCGATAAATGGGTATTTTTCTTTATGTGCTGTTTTTTGCCAATATGATTTGTTCATTTATATCACCAGACTAAGTATACCCAACGCATAATCATATTAATCAATGACTTTTATTTTCAATTTCTTTATAGCATTAAGAGTGTATGCATCATTTAAATCGTCAACGATTTGGGAAATAACATAGTACCCATCATTAATAAATATTTCAAATACATGATAATCATAGTAAATTTCTAGTTCATATTGATTATTAAGTTGAGGTGTATGTTGAATATAGCTTGTTTTTTCAATCTTATTTAAAACTTTTTCTCTATTTGTATATAAACAATCATCTTGTATATAGATTTCAAAACCACCCAGATTAATATAACTCTCTTTCGTTAATGTTACATTGAGTAAAAATGGTTGATCCATTTTTATAAGATTAGTTTCTCGATGAAATAATTGTTGAATTTGAGGAATAACTTTTTGATATAAATGATTATTCCTGTTTATAAGAACTCTAGGCATTGATAACATTCCTACCCATTCTTCCTTTTTTATTGGCTCTCTCATACGAAGCCAGCCAATCATAATACGTTGTTGATTTTCATCTAAAAATGTTTGAGGAGCATAAAAATCCAAGCCATAGTCTAAGTATTCATAGTTACCTTCTTTTTGAACTGTATATGTTTTTTCATTGAATAATATAGGAAAATAAATAGCATTATTCTCTGGTTGAGATTTTCTTATATGTTCTGGTGAACAAACTATATACCATTGGTCATCGATTTCAAAAATATCGGGACATTCCCACATATCTCCAAGTGTTTCATCTATAAATCTATTTTTATATGTAAAATGAACACCATCATCACTTTCATAAAATAAAGCTTCACCATAGTATTGATTATCTTTTTTCATTTTACTGCCAATAATAAGAGAAATTTTGTTATCTTTTGTTCGCCATACTTTTGGATCACGAGTATGTCTATAATTTCCTAATGTTTCATCTTTAATAGTATCAATAATTAAATATTTATTTTTTCTGTTATCAAAATGATAACCATCTTCAGAAATGACTAACGCTTGACAAGCGATAATATCATTTCCACTTTGTTGAACATGAATATAGTCATCTTGTTCACTTAAATATTGAATAGCTGTGTAATATAAATACATTTTTCCATTCATTTCAATTGCTGATCCAGAATAACAACCATTACGATCATATTTTTTAGAAGGATACAAGGCTATAGGTAAATGTTGAAAATGAATAAAATCTTTCGTTACAGTATGTCCCCAATGCATTGTTCCCCAACATGGGGCATAAGGAAAATGCTGATAAAACAAATGATATTCGCCTTTATAATAAATAAGACCATTTGGATCATTAATCCAGTTGCGCAGTGCAGTAAAGTGTAATTTAGGTTTCATAACTACCTCCTTTGATATTTATATTATATTCTTAATCAAATTAAAAAACATCTTAAATGATAAAATATAACATATGTCTTGT
>Ga0129308_1003692_pt1 | contig 10604 bp, 13 predicted proteins | sample L827metagenome_FD_94440 | JGI IMG/M metagenome (GOLD analysis project Ga0129308, IMG submission 94440) | Ring-tailed lemur group fecal microbial communities from Wisconsin, USA - L827 metagenome | ecosystem: Host-associated > Mammals > Digestive system > Large intestine > Fecal | place: USA... | reverse complement strand
CTTCCCCGATATAAAAAAGATCAAAAAAGGGCGCAATCGGCTCAGGATTATAGGTACAGGGGCCGCCGCCGATGACGATGGGATCTTCGTCCGTCCGGTCCTTTGCCAGCAGCGGAATGCCGGACAGATCCAGCACCTGCAAAATATTGGTGTAACACATTTCATATTGAATGGTGATTCCCAAAAAGTCAAAATCCCTGATCGGATCCTGGGACTCCAGCGCAAAAAGAGGGATATGACGCTCCCTCATAATTTTGTCCAGATCCACCCAGGGGGAATAAACCCGTTCGCACCATACATCCTCGTAACGGTTGAACATATCGTACAGGATCTGAATGCCGAGATGAGACATGCCGATCTCATAAACATCCGGAAAACACATACAAAAGCGGACATCCACCTTATTTTTATCCTTGATGACTGCATTGATTTCATTTCCGATGTAGCGTGCAGGTTTTTCAATTTGCATCAATATTTCATCGGATAAAGCCAGTTTATTGGTCGTATTTTCTTGTAATATATCGCTTATAGATATTTTTTGCATTATTTTAGCACCTTAACTTTATACAATAACAATTTCTCTATAATTTGATTAGTTATAAATGAAATATTTGCTTCTGAAAGCATCATAAATTATGATGAATCATGTTGCGGACGCGCCATGCACCGATCGTTTTGGTGCATGTATCCGTGCCCGTGATAAAAACTTCTGTCAGACGATACCCAACATATTTTTTGGCATCGCTGATCTTTTTTGCTTCTGCCGCATCCTTCCGGCCTATAAAACCTCCTTCCCGTGTATAGGATATGGTAAATTAGTATAAATTGTACTATATGATTATTTTTTTGTCAAAACGTTATAGCGTACGTTTCCTTTTCATCCCAAGATATATAGCCGCTGCCCCACCGGGCCATTTGGCAGTACTCATTTCCCATGATCATTTCCCGATAACTTCCAAAAATGAACTCTTCTTTTACTTGAACCTTCATTCAGCGTTTTCGATCATAAAGGAGATGAACTTTTTTGCCGCTGCATTCAATTTCTCATAATCCTGATAAATAAAGGCAATGCACCAGGTAATACTTTTATCATCAAACGGAACCATCACCACATTTTCATAAACCGAACGATCCAGCATTGGAGCCAGACTCAATGCGATTCCTCTCCCTTTATTGACCAGACTAATGAGCTGATTTGCATCAGCCGATTCAAAGGCCGTTTTAGGCTCAAATTGATATTTGCGGGCATAGTGCCAAACCAGCTTGCGATAATAGGATTTCTTATCCAGCATCAGAAATGGTTCATCTTTGAGCTGGGAGAAATTGACCTCCTTCAAGAATGCCAAGGGATTGTCCTTATGCACAAACAGGTAAAGGGGAAATGTCCTGACCGGCGTATAAGGGAGTCGTTCACCGTGGCGATTTTCAGGAATCGCCAGCAGCCCGAAATGGGTAATGTCCGCCTCAACATAGGAATCACACTCTGTATCAGACAATTCCAGAAGTTCCAGCGTGATATTGGGATATTGCTCCTGAAAAGCGAACAGCAGATCAGGATCAAGGCAACGGAAAATCAGCGGCGCACAGCAAAAAGGCAGACGAACCGGCCTGCTATCAAAATGCGCGATGGTATCTGCCAGCGATTGACGGAACGATTCCATCATATCACAATTTTAAATTGTAGTATATACAAATTTTCGGCCATTTTTTCAGGAAAAAGCTCGCGCTATACTGTAATCACAGCAAGGGAAACAAGATATCAAGACAAATAAGGAGGAAATGATCATGACAAACAAAGACAGGGCAATCGCTCTCATCAACACATTCGCAACCGGAGACACTGAGGCAGCAAAGAACCTGCTGGCTGAGGGATATATTCAGCACAATCTGGCCTACGGCACCGGGCGGGACGCTTTTATCGGCTCCGTCGCATATCTGGCTTCTGCGCCGGTTAAAACAACGGTTCAGAACATCCGGGCCTTTGAGGACAAAGACAAGGTGTTTTTGCAGACCGTCTACAATTTTGCCGGTATGGGCGAGCAGGTGGCTTTTGACATCTTTCGCTTTGATGCTGACGGCAGGATCGCCGAGCATTGGGACAATCTGGCAGCGAAGGCTGCGCCCAATCCCTCCGGCCACACCCAGATTGACGGGACCATGGAGAAGCAGCTTGTGGACAGCGAAGCCACCCGCAAGGTCGTGTCCGGTTTCGTTGGCGATGTGCTTCGCGGTGAGAATCCTGACAAACTGACCAGCTATTTTGACGGCGACACCTACATTCAGCACAATACCGGAATTGCAGACGGACTTTCCGGTCTGGGTGCTGCGCTGGCCGCTCTTGCAAAGCAGGGTATCCGGATGATTTACAACAAGACTTATATGGTGCTGGCGGACGGCAACTATGGTCTGGCAGTCAGTGAAGGTACCTTTGGCGGCGCTCCAACCAGCTACTACGATCTGTTCCGCGTGGAGAACGGCAGGATCGCCGAGCACTGGGATGTAATGGAGACCATCGCCGAGGAATCCACCTGGCAGAACCGGAACGGTAAGTTCTAAATGACCTATGAAGATACAGAATGGGGCTGTCGCACTAATCATTAGTGCGAGGCTCCTTTTTCACCGGGAAATGATATGATTCAGCGCTCTTCGTCCTCATCAGATAAGGTATACGGGAAATTGCTGACAAAATCAATCAATTTTCCCTCATCGGAAGCGGTTACCTGCCGTGCGATCACCTGAGCCGCCAGTTCTCCGTTGAAATTGATCCCGGTTCTGTCTAAATAAACTACCGCTCCAAACAGCACAACGGCAAGGATGACGCGCAGTCCGAAGGTGGAACTTCCGGCTGACTGCGGCTGCAGAGCAAATTCATTTTCTCCCGGATAACCGTCATATACCAGAGGAAGTTCTTCCTTATTGTATTGCGCCCTGCCGTTTCCATACAGGATATTTTCTCTGTTTTTTATTTTCATCCGGTTCATCGCGTTTTCCTCACGGATGAATCTGGTCAGTTGCATTTTTCTTTCCACTTCCGTCATACAAACCGCCTTGGTTTACATAACTTCATTATGTAAACCATATATTTTTATTACTATTTTATGAGTCATTTTGAAGAAAAAGTACAGACAACTGAACTTTTTTGGGAAAAGTCTTGCATTTCGCCTGCCCATTCGTTATGATGGTACTGCTTTTGAGCAGAAGAAGGGAAACATGACTGCGCAAAGTAAAATTTTACTTATGAGGAGAACTGTATGAAAAACTTAAAACCCGCGTTCTTTCTGTCCATGAAGGACTATACGAAGGAGCAGTTTGTCAAAGACGTTATATCCGGCGTAATTGTGGCAATCATCGCCCTGCCTCTGTCCATTGCGCTGGCGCTGGCTTCCGGTGTGCGTCCTGAAGAAGGCCTTTATACGGCGATCATTGCCGGATTTCTGATTTCATTTTTGGGAGGCAGCAAGGTGCAGATTGCCGGCCCCACTGCGGCGTTTGCGACGATCGTCGCAGGCATTGTGGCGAAAAATGGTATGACCGGACTGGCGCTGGCGACTGTGCTCGCCGGCATCTTTCTGATCATCATGGGGCTTTGCCGTCTTGGCAGTCTGATCAAATTCATTCCCTATACCATTACTACCGGGTTTACGGCCGGAATCGCCGTCACCATTTTCATCGGTCAGTGGAAGGATTTCTTCGGCATCACCTATGGAGAAGGTGTCAGTCCCATTGAAACAATGGATAAAGCGGAGGCCTTTTTTGCACACATCAGTACCCTGAACGTGCAGGCGCTGCTTGTCGGTATCGTATGCCTGGCTGTTTTGATCCTGTTTCCCAAAATAAATGACAAAATCCCCGCTTCCCTGGTGGCTGTCATTGTGGGCATCATCATGGTGAAAGCGCTGCATATGAATGTCAATACCATTGGCGATTTATATACCATCAGCAACCAGCTGCCCTCTTTCCGTATGCCCGAACTGAGTTACCATATGGTGGAAGCGGTGCTGCCTGATGCCTTTACGATTGCAATCCTTGCTGCGATTGAATCCCTGCTTTCCTGCGTGGTGGCGGACGGCATGATCAATGCGAAGCACGATTCCAATATGGAACTGGTGGCACAGGGCGTCGGCAATATCGGTTCTGCCCTCTTCGGCGGCATTCCCGCTACGGGAGCCATTGCCAGGACTGCTGCGAATATCAAAAGCGGCGGGCGCACTCCTGTTGCCGGCATGGTGCATGCGGTCGTGCTGGTATTGATACTTGTAGTGCTGATGCCCTATGCGGCGCTGATTCCCATGCCCGCCATCGCCGCCATCCTGTTCATGGTGGCTTACAACATGTGTCAGTGGCGCCCCTTCGTGCATCTGATCAGGACTGCGCCGAAGAGCGATATTGCGGTGCTGGTGCTCACCTTTGTGCTGACTGTGGTGTTCGATCTGGTGGTTGCCATCGAAGTCGGGATGATTCTTGCCTGCCTGCTTTTCATGAAGCGCATGAGCGATGAAACGGAAGTGAGAAGCTGGAAATATGCCGGTAAGGATGAAGATAATCTGGAATTGATGCAGGTTCCTCTTTATGTTCGTGTCTATGAGATCAGTGGGCCTCTGTTTTTCGGCGCAGCGGGCAGAATCGCTGAAATCGGCGTAAAGGACTTCACGAAGGTTTTGATCCTGCGCATGAGGAGCGTCAATGCTCTGGATGCTACCGCAATGAATTCTCTGGAGCAGCTCTATGACCGCTGCACCCGGAAGGGCGTTACCGTTCTCTTTTCCCATGTGAACGAGCAGCCCATGCACACCATGGAAAAGGCCGGATTTGTGAAAAAAGTGGGACGGGATCATTTTTGTGAGCACATTCAGGAGGCGATACAGAAGGCAGAGAAAATGGCTCAGTAATCTGGCTCTGGCAGGAAGGACAGTAAAAACCAGTGAATATTTACCATAAAGGGGGGGTGAGGGCCGGACATGGGGAGATGTCCGGCCCTCTCTCTATAAATGAAATATTTACAGACGTTTTATCAGCAGTCTCCGGCATAATAGGAAACGATGCTGAAAAAATCGGAGGGCACAGGAATGTCCAGCGTTATGCTCAGAGAATTTTTGTTCTGCAAAAACTGCTGCAATAAGCGCTCCTGTATGTCGAACTGCTTGTTTATATTTTCCTTTTTTCCGTTTTCGGACAACAAATTTACAGCGCCGCTACAGGTATTGACCGTCCTTAAAAACTTTTTCATATTCAGGATATTCAGTTTTATCATTGCGTACCTCCGTCTGGAAAGCTGTTCTTTTGGAAACTGCAGTCAGGTTTTGAACTTCAGGAATATCATGTCCTTTCCGTGATTATCATTATAGTGCAGTTTTATAGGAATAACTATCCGGTTTCCGCCACTAAATATTACGATTCTGCCATTTGCGGCGATACTCCAGAGGAGTACAGCCGATTTGTTCCCGAAAGACCTTTCCAAAGTAGCTGCTGCTTCCCAGACCACAGGCATGGCTGATGGCTGTGATGCTTTCAGAGCCTCCGGCAAGCATCTGACAGGCCATTTGCAGGCGGTAGGTTTTCATATATTCTACGGGCGTCATGTGCAGGCTGTCATGAAAGGCGCGGAAGCATTCCCTCTCGCTTAAAAAGGCGGCGCCGGCAAGCTCGGAGACGGTGATTTTTTCCGCATAATGCTCATGTATATAAATCATCATGTTTTTTATTTTATCTTCTCTGTGATCTGCACTTTTTTCCTGCAAAGCATCATGAACCAGGGCAAACAGCCGGATCCATATCCCTGAAAGCATCTCCCGCAGCTTCAGTTCATATCCAAATTCCTGTTCGGAAAGGGAAAAGGACTCGCTAATAAGGCTGAGAATTTCCTCATGCCGGGGCTGATCCGGGGACAGCGCAATGATTTCCGGCCGCCCGGCTGCGACGATCGGCATCACATATTTTTGTGAAATCCGGCTGCCCTGTTCTCCGGCAATAAATGCCGGATCAAAGATATGGAGAAGCTGTATGGTTTTCTCCTGGCCGCAGACAGCCTTTGTCGTATGCAGTATGTTGGAGTTTACAAGACCGCCTGAGCCTGACGGAAATCTCATTTTCCCGCCGGGCGTGCTGTATTCCAGAACACCGCTTTTCATATAAAAAAGCTCCACGCTCTTATGCCAATGCCATGGGCAAAAACGCCCGGGATACTGTTCAAGATCAACATATGACGCGATATAGGGAAAATCGGGCGCAAAACCGGGCAGCCGCTCTTCCTTACTCCCTGTATGAAATTCGATAGTGGAAATGTTTTTCAATCCGCATCCGCTCCTTTCTCTGTACTTTCACCCTGATAATCCCATCTTATTCCTGAAAAAGGGCGAGGTAAAGAAATATTTTCTTAAGAATTACAAACATATTGCTGCGAAAAAACCCATTTTTCGACTCACTTCTTTTCGTTTTTCACATACATTAATAGCAGAAATATTGAAAAAAAGGAGTTTCTCTCATGTCGGAATATAGATCTCATACAATGCCATATCCCGCTGAGCAAAAGCGTGATTCCATGCGTTCCTTTGCCCTGGCCATGGCCTATGTGCCCTGGCAGCAATGGAATCAGACATATGATCTGAAAAAAGCCATGTGCGCAGGAACGATTTTTCCTGAACTTGACAGACGATTTCTCGGGAAGCGGGGTGACTGCTGATGATGCCGAATCAAAATTACGATTATCAGAGCAGCTCACCTTCCCGTTGGCAGGGAAGATCTGCCATACCTTATCAAAATGCCGCTTCCAATATGCAGGTACAAAAGCAGGCAGTTGGCATGCGCACATCATCCGCAGCAGCTCCCCGCCCTGTCGCTCAGATGAGCCGGGAAGAGCTTCTCAAATGGATCGGGCTGACAAAATTTGCCTGTGTGGATGCCAACCTTTATCTGGACACTCACCCGGACGATGTGGATGCTATCCGGTATTTTCAGGAGCATAACCGTCTCTACCTTGAAGCTATGAATGAATATGCCAGAGTTTATGGACCGCTCACCGTCTCCCACGCCCAGCACTGCGGCACCTGGTGGGATTGGGTAGACCAGCCCTGGCCATGGCAATAGAAAGGAGGGAATGATCGATGTTTAATTATGAAAAAAGGCTGGAATATCCCATTCACATCAAAGAAACCAATCCAAAGCTGGCACAGGCGATCATCACCCAGTATGGCGGACCAAACGGTGAGCTTGGCGCTTCCATGCGCTATCTCTCCCAGCGCTATACAATGCCCTACAAGGAATGTATGGCAATCCTGACAGATATCGGAACCGAAGAACTGGGACATTTTGAAATGATTGCAACTATCGTGCATCAGCTGACAAAAGACGTGTCCATGGAAGAATTGAAAGCCTCCGGACTGGATGCCTATTACGTAGATCACACTTTGGGCTTATGGCCGCAGGCAGCTTCCGGCGAACCGTTTTCCGCCAGCATGTTCCAGTCCGTAGGTGATCCTATTACGGACTTGATGGAGGATATGGCCGCAGAGCAGAAAGCCCGCACAACCTATGACAATATTCTGAGACTTTCTGTGGATTCTCCGGATGTCACGGATGCGATTCGCTTCCTTCGGGCCCGCGAGGTTGTGCACTTCCAGAGATTCGGCGAAGCTTTGCGGATCGTGCAGGAGCATCTGGATTCTAAGAATTTCTATGCCTTCAATCCGGCATTTGATACCGGAGTGAAAAAGGATGAGGGATGCGGGTGTGAGTGAGTAAATTCAAGGTACAATAATAGAGCAAAAAGAAGGTGCTGCGTACCCAACAGGATAAAACAGCACCTTCAACTTCCTGAAATATATTTTTATTATATCCACTCTCTGAGTATGATGCAGTTTGATTTTGTAAGCGCAGTTTTTCAAATAACCGGTCTGACGATTCAAAGCCACCGGACTGCCGGTGGCTCTGTTTTATGACTGTTTCTTTATCACAGGAATCCATACCTCATATTGCGCATTTTGCGGGTCAGGATTTAAGTAAACCTCTATATCGGGCGCATTTCCATATTCATAACCGGATGTGGGAAGCCATTCGGTTATGATGCGCTGCTCAAGCTCCTGGATGGATTGGTTTGTCCCTGCACCGGAAAAAACCGCCCAGGTAGATGCTGGCACGAGATATTCTTCAAATTCTCCGCACACCTTCGTGCTTGAAACTGCGATGAAGTATTTCCACTGCTCCTCGTCATTGCAGGCGCTCACGCCTAAAAGCCCTGCGGGCTGTGCATCCATCATGCCTGCCAGTTTCTGGATCGTTCCGCTGACTGCCGCATCCTGCCACATTTTGGAGACGACCATGAAGTTTTTCTCCAGCTCTTTGGAAAGAGGCGCCGATACCCCAATGATCCGAAAAGCTTCTTTTGTTTCGATCCGGTAATTCATTTCCTCCGCTCCTTTTACAGAAATTTTAAATGTGATGGGAGGAAAGGTCTTCACGGACACACCCTCACTGCGCACGGATGATGGAGCCATCCCATGAATGGACTGAAAGGCTCTGTTAAATGCTGTTGGAGAATGATAGCCATATTTTTCTGCAATATCAATGATCTTTTCGCTCCCGCTCTGTAAATCCACTGCCGCTAAGGACATTTTTCTTCTTCGGATATACTCGGACAGAGTGATCCCGGCCATATAGGTGAACATCCGTTGAAAATGGTAAGAGGAACAGCATGCGATTCTGCCAAGCTGATCATAATCAATTTCACTGGTCAAATGCTCCTCTATATAGTTTATACTTTGGTTTAATCTGTCAACCCATTCCATGTTTTATCTCCTTAGTCAAATGTGAATTTATACCGTTATTATAAAGGGTTTTGGGAGTTTATTCCTCTCTATATCTGCACAAAAAAGAGAGCCTGGCGATTCATATTCATATACTTTCTGATTCAACGCTTGACCTCTTCATCCTGAAACAAATCATCTCTGGTAATATTATTGAGCCACTTTCCACTCTTATAATGGCCAATCACCCAGGGCCATTTCACAAACTCATCGGTGCACAGCAGAAAATAGACCCACATCACAGGGAGCCTGAGCACAAAGGCTGCAAGAAAACCCAGCGGTACCGCATAGCACCACATATCAATGGTATCGCAGATAAAACCGAATCTGCTGTCTCCTCCTGCCCGGAAAACACCTGCAATCAGCGTGGTATTTACGGCAGCACCCATGACATAGTATGTGTTGATCAGAAGCATATATTTCAGATAGCTCATCGCCTGTTCGCTCAAAGAAGCATAGCTCAGCACAAAAGGTGTCGCAGCCAGAATGATCAGTCCGCCCACAGCGCCGGTGATTACCGTGAGCTTCATCAGCTTCCGGGCACCCTCTCTCGCTTCTTCCGGTTTATTTTCCCCGATGATATTGCCCAGCAGAATGCCGCCTGCGCTGGCCATGCCAAAGCACAGAATCGTTCCGAAATTGCGCACCACGACCACCAGTGAATTGGCAGCCACCGCATCCGTTCCCAGGTGTCCCAGAATCACGGAATACATGGAAAATCCCACGCTCCAGATAATATCATTTCCGAGCGCCGGAAGAGACAGGCGGATAAAGTCGGAAAACAGCATTTTGTTCTTCACAAACAAATATTTGAAATCCAGTTTGATGTCTTTACTGAAAAAGGAAACCACAAGGCACGCTGCAAGCTCAATCAGCCTGGACAGTGAAGTCGCCAGCGCCACACCCATGGCACCCAGCCTGGGCGCGCCAAACAGTCCGAAGATAAAGACCGCATTCAGAAAAATATTCAGTGAAAAAGCGAGCACGTTCATCGCTGTGCTGATCATGACCTTTCCGATGCTGCGCAGTACAGCGAGATAAACCTCCGTGATACCCCAGCAAAGGTAGCTGATGCTCATAAACCGCAGATAGGAGGCGCCTATTGCAATCAGTTCGCTGTCATTGGTAAAAAAGCGCATCATCGCTTCCGGCGCAAAGGCGGCAAGTCCGGCAAAACACAGGGAAATGACCAGCGAAAAGCGCAGCGCGATTCCTTCCACGGTCTGAATCGCCTTCATATCTTTCTTGCCGTAGTATTGAGCGCAAAGAATGGTAGCTCCGGTACCCAGACCATAAAAGACCATGAACAGCACGCTGGCATAGTTGGAAGCCAGGGATACGGCGGATATGGAAGATTGACCCACGTAATTTAACATCACTACGTCAGCGGAACTGACCGCCGCGCTCAGCAGATTTTGTATGATAATCGGCAAAACCAGTTTGAAAATCTGACTGTAAAATCTATCATTTTTCATTTTGTGTCTCCTCAGTTCGTATATTCCTGATAGATCGCCACATGATCGTAGATACACCGCCAGGAGCTCCATGCGTTTCCTGTCACGCAGATATAATGACTGCCGTCATTGGAAACGACATAGCTGGCACCGCAGCAGCCGGACTGATTCACAAATCCGGTCTTTGCGCAGATGACCTCGCCATGCGTATCCTTATCTTCGATTTTTCTTAAAAACCAGTTGGAAAGGAGGAGTCCTTCCGGATGCTCCGTCGTGCATGAAGTTGTATAAGTATGCGCCGACAAGATCTCCCGGCAGAGATCATTCTCCACCGCCGCCTTTAAAATCATCG
>Ga0129308_1003689_pt1 | contig 10611 bp, 6 predicted proteins | sample L827metagenome_FD_94440 | JGI IMG/M metagenome (GOLD analysis project Ga0129308, IMG submission 94440) | Ring-tailed lemur group fecal microbial communities from Wisconsin, USA - L827 metagenome | ecosystem: Host-associated > Mammals > Digestive system > Large intestine > Fecal | place: USA... | reverse complement strand
GACCGTTACCATGTACAAAGCACTGGCGCGGGAGTTTGGTATTGAAGTAGGCAAGACGCCTACGGCGGACCAGCGCAGCGAGATCCTGAAAAAGCTGAAAGAATACGGCCTGCGCAGCGGCGCACGGAACCTGCGGGACGGACTTGTATGGATGGATGAAGACCTGAACACGACCGGCCCGGAGATGATTGTACGCAAGTCTGACAACGCGATCCTGACGCGCGTCAAGGCCGGTGACGACGTAATCGATGCAAAGACGACCGTAAACCTTGTGCAGTGGGGCAAGACCTCGCCGGGGAGCTACCGGGCGGCGTTTGAAAAGTTCCGGCGCGCACAGGAGTCGCAGCAGACGCGGTACAGCGATATTGACATCGGCGCGGGGATTGCGGCCTTAAATAAGCTGCTCGATAAGGGCACGGAGGCGGAGCGCAGGCGCGCGGCAGTATCCGGCGGCGCGGACACGACGAAGCTTGCGGGCATGATGGAGCAGATGACAAACCTGATGTCGACATATCTGCCCTATCTGCCGAATCTTGAAAAGCACCTGCAGGTCAATCTTGATGGGAAAGCGTTGGTAAGCGCAGCGAGTGACCGCATCAGCAACGACATGGCAATGCGGCAAAGGAGGCGAAGATCGTGAAGATCAACGGGAAAGATATCACGGAATACAGTGCGCGGGTGCGCCAGTGGCGTTTTAATCCCGGCGTGACAGAAATCGATAATGACAGCGAATGGGTGCGGGGTAGTCCGCTCCCTTTTTTCATGTGCGGATCTGCCGGCTGGAAAAGTTTTGACCTGACGTTGATGGTTTACGGCGACAGCCGGGAAGACATCCACACAAAGATCAGCTATATTACCGCCGCACTGCTTGCGCCCGCGAAGCTGGAGATTGACGACTGGGTTCACAAGTTCTGCGGCGTCCTGAAAAAGTATACGGTCCGGGAATACAGCGACAGTTCGCGCCGCCGGTGGCAGACGGTCGAGCTGCAGATTGAAGGCTACGAGTACGGTGACGAGGTGATCGCAACCACAACCGGCGCCGGGACGGTCACGGTAAACAATCCGGGCAGCCTTGCGTCTCCCGCGATCCTGGAGCTGACGCCGACATTCGGTGCGGCGGAGACGACGATCACCGGCCTTTGCCGTGACAGCCTGACCGGGGCAGATCTGCCGGTGACGGTCCGCAACCTTGTGACCGGTAAAAAGATCATACTGGACGGCGCAAGCGGCCTGATCACGCAGGACGGCGCGCAGAAAGCGGCTGACGTGGATATGTGGGCGCTGCCGTCACTACCGCCCGGCAGCAGCACAGTGATAGTCGGGACAGACAGCGTAAACCTGACACTTAAGGTGTTACCTATATTTATGTAAAAAATAAGGAGGACTTTTATCATGACGAACAGAGAAATGGTTAATAATTACAACGCTTTATTCGATTTTCAAAGGAAAGAGGAACAGTACCGGGCGCGCACCGGCGAGCAGCTTCTTCGCGGGCGCATCAAGGCCACGTACGCCATCCGCAAGAATATGGCGGAATTCCTGGACAAGCTGAAACCGTACGACGATTCCCGCAACGCGTTGATCGCAGAATACCGTGATCAGGATGCGGAGCGCAAGCAGTACGAAAAAGCAATGGAGACGTATCGGAAAAAGATGGAGAAGAACCCGGACGCCGCCCTTGCGGAGCCGGAGCCGAAAATTATCTGGCGGGAGGGTAAGACGGAGGAAGAGTACGGAAAGAAGCTTGACGAGCTGCTGGATATCGATGTGGAGGATGTAAACGTCCACATGATCGATCCTGATGTGCTGGATGGCGTGCCGTTGTCAAGCACTGAGATCGGCGTGTTTATGTTCATGCTGCGATAAAAGGAGGAATGTACCCATGCTGCGAATCTACGACCAAAACAAAAACCCGCTTGGGTACATAATCAAGTACAAGGATCTGTGCGTAGAGAGCGATCTGTCAACTGGCGACGGAGCGCTCTCTTTTACTTATTTCGCGCGGTCGTCAAAAGATATCCGCAACGAATATTACGTCGAAACGAAGGACACGCGTTATGTCGTAAAGGAAGCCGGGGAGTCTACGGACGGTTTCCCGACTTTCAAATGTCAGCTTGACCTTGAGGACCTCGAGGCGGATATGCACGAGACTTTTTCGGCAGTCAACAAGACGCTTGAAGAAGCTGCCCTTGCTGCCCTTGCCGGTACCGGCTGGCGCGTGGACACCGACATCACGAAGCTGCGCAGCGTGGCGACCTTGCGCGCAACACCGCTGACCATTCTTGGTAAGATCAGGGATGCGTGGATGTGCGAGATCAGGTATGACACCAAAAACAAGATCGTTTATTTCCGGGAGCGGTTCGGTGAGGATAAGGGCGTGTATTTTACGTCCGGCCTTAATCTGCGCAAAGCCGAGCTGACGAACGACAGTTATGATTACTATACGCGCATCATCCCGATCGGTAAGAACGGGCTGCGGATCGGCAGAGTAAACGACAGCAAGGACTATCTCGAGAACTACCAGTATTCGAATAAGGTGCGGACGCTGATCTGGGAGGACACGAGCTACGAGGACGCGGCCGCACTGAAAGAAGACGCGGAGCGCAAGCTCGACGACCTGTCGAAGCCGAAAAAATCCTACAGCGCGGACGTGATCGACCTTGCCGCGCAGAATGAGAAGTATAGCATCCTGTCTTACGGCCTTGGCGACACGGTGCTACTGCTGGACGAACGGTCTGGTCTAAAGGATAAACAGCGCATCGTCAAGATGAAAATATATCCACAGACGCCGGAAAAGAACAGCTGTGAGCTGTCGAATACAACCTTAAGTTTTGAAGAATATCAGGCGCGTATCGAAGCCGCGGCCGCGGCGTTTGAGAATATCTCGAATAAAGATGGAACGGTCAACGGGTACTATGTCCATTGCACCGATGAAGACGGTACTGTCAGTGTAGAAGTGCTGGTCGACGGCGTGCGGCAGGATGCAGGATCAGCGAAGCAGGATGCGGCGGCAGCAAAGGAAGAAGCGGTCGCGGCGAACACCCTTGCGACGGAGGTATCCGGGAAGTTCGGTAAGCTTGAAGCATCTGCCCTGACCGCCACAGAAGCAGACCTTAAGTATGCAACGATCAAAGAGCTTGAAGTCGAAAAGGAACGTGTGCACGACCTCGAGGGTGATTACGCAAATTTCAAGACCGGCGAATTTGCGGAGCTGAAATCCGGCTACGCGGAATTTAAGAAAACCACGACCGACACGCTTGCGGCGAACAGTGCGGAGATCGGCAGCATTAAGGGCGACCTTGCCGACTATAAGACTGTTGTTGCCGGGCAGATCAATGCAGCGGCAGGCGAGATCGATAAAATTAAGGGTGATCTGGCCGATTACAAAAAAGTGGTTACACAGGATTTTACGGCTGCGAATGGACGCATTGACGATCTGGAAGTAAAGACCGCAGAGATCGATACCGTAAAGGGTGATTTTGCGGAATATAAAAAGGTTGTGGCACAGGATTTTACGGCCACGACAGGCCGGATCGATACGCTGTCCGGCGACCTTGCGGCCTACAAGACAACCGTAACTGGCGACCTGACCGCCATCAACACGACGATCACTAATCTGACTGCGAAAGACGCGGAACTGGGACAGGCGATCATCGGCAAAGCGGATATTAAGGATCTGGATGCCGTCAGGACGCGCACCGGCGCGCTGGAAGCTGATGTTGCTGATATCACCACACTTGTGAACGGCAACCTGACGTCCGATAACATCCAGTCATTGACGCTGACCAGTAAAAACACAACCATCGAAAATGGCATGATCAAGTCGGCCATGATCTATAGCCTTGCAGCAGATAAGATCACAGGTCTGGACATCAATACCACGAAGTTAACCGTACATTCGGACGATGGCAAGTCTACATGGACGGATAACACGATCCAGATCAGCGACGCAAATCGGGTACGGGTGCAGATCGGCGAAGATGCATCTGGGGACTACAACCTGTATCTGTGGGACGCCGCCGGGAAGCTGATGTGGAATGCCACGGGTGCTACTGCGGACGGTCTGAACGACGGTATTATCAAGGATGTCGCTGTCGCTGCGGACGCGAATATTTCAGGCAGCAAGCTTGATATCGAATCTGTGATCCGCGAAGTGAACGGCGCAGAAACAGCCCTTAAGGCGACGAAGATCAAACTTGACGAGCAGAATCAGACACTTGACGTTGCGTTTAAGTCTTTGAAAACCTACGCGGAAGGTGTAAACAGTCGAACAGAATCCAACACGACCGCTATCGGCGTGGCACAAGGGCAGATCAGCACGCTGATTAGCAACACCACGGTCATAAAGGACGGCAAGACGGTCCAGCTTAAAGATGCGTACAACAGCACTGTGGCTGATATAGGATCTATCAAAACGACATTGGGACAGCACACGTCGACGATCAATGAACAGACGGGAAAGATCGAAGCAGTCACATCCAAAGCCAACACGATCGAAACCGACCTGAACGGCACGAAGCAGACCGTATCCGCGGTGCAGACCGATTTGACTGGTACAAAATCCCGGGTGTCGACCGTGGAGACAGGTCTTGATGGCTTGAAAACTCGCGTGGCAGCGACTGAAACCGCTATTAGCAAAAAGGCGGATAACACGGTGGTAAGCACGCTGACAAGTCGGGTGGCAACCTGCGAAACGACGTTGGACGGCTTTGAAACGTCGCTTGCATCGACCAACAAGACGGTAAGCGATAACTATACGAACCTGAAAAAGTATACGGATAGTGCTGTGGCGGGGATCGAGATTGGTGGGCGGAATTACCTATTAAAAAGTAAAAACCTGTTGGGGTTTACAGTTGAAAATTCTACTTATTGCAGCGGTGCTTTTAGTGATAATACTTGCACATTGAGTAGAGGATCTGAGAAAAGCGGAACGCGATATGGTATTTATTACACTTTAACGTTAGAAGCTGGAAAAGTATATACGTTTTCTTTTGAGGTAACAGCAGTATCCGGCAACGATTGGACGTACTCGGTCGGAAAACAAGGATCTGTCTGGGGTGGATTGGTCAACCACACTAGAATAACAAGCGTTGGAAAGAAATCTCTGACATTTACAGCACCATCTGACGGTTGGGTGAGACTATATATTTCAGCGAGTATAACGGGTTATCCCATAACCCTGAAAAACGCTAAACTTGAATCCGGCAACCGTGCCACCGATTGGACACCGGCCCCGGAAGACACAGACGCTGCAATCGCCACCCACACCGAACAGATATCAAGTCATGAAACCCGAATCGCAGCGAACGAAAAGGGGATTACCCTTAAAGTATCGTCAAGTGATTTTAACAGCTATAAGTCGACTGTTACGACGGATATCGGTACTGCAAAGCAGGCAGCTATAACGGCGGCGGCAAATGATGCAACAACGAAAGCCAATAATGCACTGGCAAGCGCAAAGACTTATACAAACGGGCAGATCACGACAGTTAACACACATCTGACGACAGTAGACAGCTCGATCAACACCTTAAAAGATCAGATCAAGCTTAAGGTCGAACAGAAGGACATCGAGACGGCGGTAGCAAATATAGAAGTTGGTGGACGGAATCTGCTGCTGAATTCTAGCTTTTCCGCAAATTTGGATAAGTGGACTAATAATGGGTATAGTATCACAACAAAAGATGGATATAAGTGCGCGCATGTTAGCGGAGCAAAAGGTGTTTCAAGAACTTTGTATCAATCTATACTTGATAAAATCGGCATGGACGAGGTCGGACAGGAATACACGATAAGCGCAGATGTCCGGCTTGATAATTATGTTGCAGGAACAACAAATCCATTCGTAGGTTTATATTTTGGCGGATCGTACAACAACAACGGTACATCGACCTGGTTGGGTGCGACATTAGTAAGCGGTGTCTTAAATGATAGTAGCATTGTACCACATAACAACAAAGGATGGGTACACGTTGTTGGCGTTATAAAATTTACAAAAAAACCAACGACTATGTCTATACATGTCTACGCCCGCGATTTCACTGGTGATTTGTACGTTAAGAATTATAAGATGGAAAAGGGTAATCGTGCCACTGACTGGTCACCAGCCCCAGAGGATATTGATTCAAAGTTTACAAATTACTCCACGACCGCAGAAATGCAGTCCGAAATCAAATTGTCAAAACAAAGCATCGAACAGACGGTGTCGAAAACTTATGCTACAAAGACGGAACTTAAAACGGCAAGTGACAAGATAGGTACATTGGAAAATTGGAAGCATGACTTAACTACCCAGACCTTAACCCAATCAGGGATCACAAGTTTGGTCGGCAGTTATTATTCGACCAAGGAATACGCAGACAGTATTAAAGCAACCGCGGACAAAGCTTTAAACAGGCCGGATAAATCCAATCTTATCACGGTAGGGCCAACACGGTTAATGAATAATTCGTTTTCACATATGTATTCTGGCGGCGCGGATAATGATGGTGTGCCTTGCATAAAGGGTTCTGCTTCCGATCAGTATTTGATGTTTTGCGAGTATACCGAAAACATATTTAATGTTGGCGATATAGTATATTTCAATGGCGTGGTACCGAACTGGTCATCGCAAATCTCTGCAACATTGAGGATTTGGTTTTATAACGAGAACAAAACATGTTTGGGGACTTTTGCCGGATCAACATTCACGCTAAAAGGCGGTTCATGGAATGAGTGTTCTGGAACAGTTACTGTAACATCTGCTTCGTTTCTAAATACTGCAAAATATTTCATTGTCGGTTTACAGAAATCATCAACCAATGCGTCGATTGGATTGAAGACCGGCTCGTACGCCGAGAAACTTGGTGGATACGCCCAGACCATCGCCGAACAAACCGAAAGCAAATTTGCATGGTTAGTCAAATCCGGCACAAGCGCGACCAACTTTGAACTGACCGATCGAACTGCGACGCTGGTAGCAATCAAGATCAATCTGTCAGGACTGGTGCAGTTTAGTGGGTTAGATAGTACGGCACGAGGTAAGATCACAACCGCACAGGACACCGCTGATACCGCTAAGGCGAATGCCGCCACGGCACAGTCCACAGCGAATACAGCGAAGTCTACTGCCGATTCTGCTTTAGGCTATGTCACCGTAAAGGATACCCGGAACGATAATCAGGCGCCACAGTGGTATATGCAAAATCATGGTTATAAAATTGTCCGGGAATTTAAACAGTGTAGCAAGATCGGACTGTCGGTGTCTGCTACATATTGTACGCTGGAGACAAAGGTGCCGTGGAAAGATAGTTCCGGCGGATATCCTACGCAGGTGGCTACGATCGGCGGTGGTGCAGAATGCAAGGTGTATAAGCGCATCGGTACATCCAACACCGCGTGGGGGGCATGGGTAAGCGCGGATCAGGTGATAGCTGATTGGTGTTACAGCAACAACAAGACCTATATCAACGGTGGGAAGATCTACACCGGGACGATCGCGGCGGCCCAGATTGCAGCGAATGCAATCACCACTGATAAGCTCAACGCGAACGCCGTCACCGCTGCAAAGCTCGCCACCGACGCGATCAAGTCCCGGAATTATGCATACAGCTCCGGCAATTATTCGACCGCCGGGACATTCTTGGATCTGTCGAACGGAGTGATCCGCAGCAAGAATTTCGGGATTGATGCAAGCGGAAATGCCTATTTCAAGGGCAGCATAACGGCGACATCCGGCACGATCGGAGGCTTCAGTATAGGGTCGGACAAGTTGCAGTGCGACGGTGCGGAAATCGTAAGTGGTGTTTTTAGTGGTTATATCCATTTCGAGGGCTCACCCGGTTATTCACGCGCAGAAACTACATTGAAGGCGGCTGGTTTATATTTAGCGGGAAACGGGAAATTAGAGAGTGTAGGGATATCGGAAACGCAGGAAAACGAAAGCGGTATAGCAGACAGGGTATACGGTCGTAAATCAGTTTTAAGTCTTGGTTATACTTTATCGACCAATGACTATAACACAATTACATTAGATGGCAGAACTGGCAGTTTGTCTTTGTCTGGCAGCTTGTCTTCCGGCACGATCTCCGAGGGTGGCACACTGCTGTCTGATAAGTATGCAAATAAGACCGCTTTTACACAGCTTAACTCCACCGTCAGTACGCTAAGCACAACCGTGAATCAATTAAACACGGATATAACTGGTGCCGTGGCGTGGGGGACGAATTTAAGCGTCGATGCGTATAGCCTCGAGAAAAGAGCGGGCATAGCGACATTGTGCTTGTTTGCACATAATTACACGCTGCCTGCAACATGGTCTGCAAGCGTCATTGGGACAGTTCCGGCCGGTTTTGGGCCGACACGCCCCATCTATTTTACCGTCGCGGTTACCGAAAGCGCAGCGATGACGCTTAGGGTGACTATCGAAACCAACGGCAAGATCAGTATGCAATTACTTAGCGGCAAAGTCGGGGATAAAACTGGATATTTTGGCTTCAATGTCTCGTATCCTGTTGCGTAAAACATTACATCCACTCCGTCCAACCGCTACCAGGATCGTACATACGGGTAACATGTCCGTTGTATCCAATCGCAATCTGGACATAGCGGGCAGGGGATATCGGCACTGACATCGTGGCGACGACAACCCAATAGCCGCATTTGCTGTTCAGGGCGGAGGAGTGGCCAAAAATAAACGGATGTGTGCCTGCGCTGCCAGTTATCAGCGAATCAATATCTCCTGTGATATAAAGCACTTTTCGCGGGCTATCCGTGTTTAATTAAAAACTCGCACCACCAACGCGAGAAGCCACTCCACCAGGCGTCAGGGCAAAAAGGGCATAAACATCCTACCCGGCACTCCCTCCGGGCTTCCTGTAACTTTGATCACTATATGTTACGCGGCGTATTTGGTGTATGCCGCGCGCACGTTACTTTGCGATATGTAGCAGTATACTTGTGTGGTTTTCAGGTCAGCATGTCCCAGGATCGCCGCCACGTCCTGAATATTCATCCCGCGGTCAAGCAGGTTTGTCGCCAATGTCCGCCGGAACCGATGTGGATGCGCATTGTCGACGCCCGCGGCAAGTCCCAGCCTTTTAATCATTGCTTCGATCCCACATTTCCCGAACCGTTTCTTGCGCCCCACAAACAGGCATTCCCCATCGTCTTTCCGGGACGCAAGATAATCCTGCAAATGCATCGCCGCCACCGGCGACAGATAGACCACACGTTCTTTATTCCCTTTTCCTAACACTTTACACTCCATTCGCTCAAAATCCACGTCTGCGACATCCATCCGCGCCACCTCCGAGACTCGACAGCCTGTCGAATACAAAAAATCCACAATCGCCAAATCCCGTGCTGACGCGCATGCTTTGCGGATGCGTTCAAGCTCCGTCGCTGAATAAGGCTTTTTGATTTTTTTACGGTATTTGATCTGCGCAAGCGACGCGCACGGGTTGCGAGGTATCAGCCCCTCCGCGGCAAGCCACGAAAAGAAACTGCTGTAGCATCGCCGCATCCCGTTAAGTGTGCTGTTACTGATGCCGCCCTGCTGCCGCCGGTATGACAGGTAAAACCGCAGATCGTATGTGGTCATTTCCGGCAACGGTTTGCCAAAAAAGCGAATAAGTTTCAGATTTTCTCTGGCGTACCGCTTTAGTGTTGATTCCGCTATCCCCTCTACCCGTTTGACCGCTACAAACCGTCGTAACAATCCCTCCGCGCCGTCATCCCGAACGGTGACGTCCGTACACCGTTTTTGTACCTCGTACGCATTCAGCTCCACAGTCAGCACATCCTGAACCATGTCCGCCACGTCCTGCGCAACCTTGCCCTTTAAGGCGGTCAGGATGGCCTGAATGATTATCTCCCTTAAATCCATAAAAATCACCTCCACGTCCAGAATAACGGACGCAGAGGTGATTGTCTGCAAAATCAGCGTGCGCAAATCAATTAAACACGGAGATTACAAAGACTCCAGATAAAATTTTTGAATCGACTGAGAGAACCCAGTGGAAAGTAGCCAATACTATAAGTACATTTGCTGATGCCAACTGGATAATGATATCTTTATCCGATTCATCACTTGCAACCTTGAACAATTACTTGATGCATATAAGTTGGTTTAAAAACACAACCGCTGCTAGACCTGCAATATTGTACAGGACAAACGATGCTGATATGGCTGCAGTTTGCTGGGTAAACAACACCGTTATACAATTCTATAATTTATCTGGCAAAATGATACAGGTTTGGAAGATTTGGTGATTACCGCGCATACACGTAAAAAACGACATTCGAAAGATTAGTATTTTGGGAATTCACAAAAGCGTATACAGGTGTCAATTTGCTAACCGAAAAATTAACGATACCCAATATTCCGTAAGTGCTGGCACCACTTATAGTTCCACCTATCGCAAACTTGTAAGTAGATGTTCCTAACATTGCTAGGTCAACGTATGCAGATGTTATATTTCCGCTTGAAACCATATAAATAACCGCTTCTTTATATCCTGACAAATTATATGTGATTGTCGCTCCGTTTATTGATGCTGCGATATTCTTAAAATATAAATCCGTGTTTAATTAAAAACTCGCACCACCAACGCGAGAAGCCACTCCACCAGG
>Ga0129308_1003688_pt1 | contig 10612 bp, 9 predicted proteins | sample L827metagenome_FD_94440 | JGI IMG/M metagenome (GOLD analysis project Ga0129308, IMG submission 94440) | Ring-tailed lemur group fecal microbial communities from Wisconsin, USA - L827 metagenome | ecosystem: Host-associated > Mammals > Digestive system > Large intestine > Fecal | place: USA... | reverse complement strand
TGGAGATAGGGTCCTGAGTTACCGTCGAAGTTGAGGGCCTCCTCCCACTTGAACACGAACTGCTTCTCGGGCTGGACGCGGACGATGTTGTACCTGACGGCTCCGACTCCGACGATCCTGGCGATCTCCCTCATCCTGTCCTCGGACATGTCGCTGCGCCTGGACTTGATCTCCTCGTATGCGCGTGCGACAGACTCATCGATCAGGTCGTCGAGGTAGACCACGACACCTTTCCTAGTGGACATCTTCCCCTCGGGGAGGGAGACGAACGCGTAGAACAGGGGCTCGGGCATGTTCTCGTTGCCCAGGATCTCCAATGCGGAACAGAGCTGTTTGGAACCGAGCTTCTGGTCCTCTCCGAGGACATCTATGACACGGTCGGCCCTGGTGAACTTGTCGAGGTGGTATGCGAGATCACGGGTGGTGTACAGGGTGGTACCGTCCTTCCTGGTGAAGGTGAACTTGGTGTTCTTACCCTGGATCCCGAAGTCCTTCAGGTCCACGTACCAGGCTCCGTCCTCGGTCTCTCCCGCATATTTGGACTGCTTGAGCCTCTCGACGACGTCCCTTGCGGAACCGTCGGCGATGTATCCAGACTCCCAGGTGTACCTGTCGAGGGTGACGTTGATGTTGCCGAGGGTCTCCTTCAGTCCGCTGAGCATGATCTCGGCGGTGTGCCTGACGGTATCGATGACCTCGTGGTCACCGGCCTCGAACCTCCTGAGCATGTCGGAGATCTCGTTCCTGACGGCCTCGTCGGTCTCGAGCTTCTTGTTGGCGACACGGTAGTTGGCCACGAGCCTGTGGTCGGTCTTGTCGCGCTCCTTCTCGTTCTGACCGATGGTCCTGGCATGCTCCTCCCTCTCCGCCTCCGCATCGGCATCGGACACGTTGTTGACACCCCATGTGAGGACGACGACCTGCTTTCCCACATCGTTGACGTAGTACTCTGTGGTGACCTCGTGTCCGCACTTCTTCAGACACCTGGCGAGGGTGTCCCCGATGATGGGGTTGCGTGCGCGTCCCACGTGGATGGGCCCGGTGGGGTTGGTGGATGTGTGCTCCACGTTGACCCTGACGCCGGATGCGGGCATGGTCCCGAAGTCGGAACCCCTCTCGACGATCTCGTCAAGGACACCCTTGACCATCGCGGCGGGGTCGATGTTGAAGTTGAGGTAACCGTTGGTGGACGACACCGCGGAGACCAGTCCCGAGGGCTGGATGGCGGCGGCGAGCTCGTCGGCTATGGCCTGAGGAGCCTTCCTCATGGCCTTGGACATGGTGAAGCAGGGGACCGCAAGGTCCACGGTCTCCACCGAGGATGGCTCCACGGGGAACTGGACGTCCCCGGCACCCATTGCGGCAAGGGCCTCGGAGACCTTCCCGCGGACCTCGCACTCGAAATCATCCATTATAGACATCTCAATTCACCTTGTATCTGAGAATGGCAGCGATTCCGCCGAACGCCTTCAGGAGCATGTCCCCCTCCTCCGAATCGGGGGAGATGATCTGGACGCGTGTGTTGAATGCCTCCGCCCTGATGAAGAAGTCGTCGATGAGGTCCTCCTCCTTGATGACGGATGCGTTTGCACCGCACTCGGGACACTGGACCCTCTCGTCCGGATCCCTGACGGTGAGCTCATGCGTGTGCCCGGAGGGGCACTGAACGGTGATGCGCTTCTTGTTGAGGGCCTCGGACAGCAGGAGCATGTCGACGGCACCCATGTCGGTGGCGTTCCTGACCTCGTCCTCTCCGTAGCAGGACAGACCTCCGTCGGTCTTCCTGATCTCGGCGAAGAGCCTCTGCATGTAGACCTTCTCCTTGGTCAGCTGGACATCGGTGATGATATCCCTGGCGTTCTCCACCAGCTCCCTGAGTCCTGACTCGTCGGTGTAACCGGTATCGACGAGAGGGGAGATGACCTTCTTCCTGAGCTCGTGGTGCAGGTACTCCTCCTTCACGAAGAAGTCCTTGGTGGCTCCGGGTCCTCCGACCAGGATGCCGAGAAGCTCGGGTCTGTTGAGGAACACCTCGGTCGCGTTGTCGGCGACCTTCTTGAAGAACTCGTGGGCCGCGATCTCGATCAACCTCTCGAAACGGACGGACGACTGTCCTCCCTGGTGGTGCTTGCTGGGGACCAGAGAATCGAAGTGCTTGAGCACCTGGATCCTGCTTCCCGAGAGCAGTCCGAGTGTGGCCTCGGACCTGTCGATGGTGATCAGACCGTAGCATTTCTTGTCCAGGAGCATCGACTGGAGAGGCTCCGTGAAGAACTGTGAATCGCACCTGTAGAGGAACGCGGTGATCGGCTCCGGCGGGTTGATGACGTACTGGACCATCTTGGTCTGGTCGCCAGCGCGGGGGACCTCTCCGCAGAAGATCACTACTCCGTTCTCCGGAGGTGCCTTGTAGGTTTTCAGTCGAGCCGCGATGGAGTCGATCGCACTGGTGACGTTCTTCATCGTGGTCTTGGACTTGATGTTGGACGCCTGCGACTGCTCGTTCCTGAGGTAGGCCATGACCTCAGAGATCTGCTTGGATCCGGGGACGTAGACCGAGATGAGCTCGGTTCCCCTGCCCTTGTAGCTGGTGATCTCCTGCATGTCCTTCTTGAAATCATATCTTGCCTTGTCTTCCGAATTGGTTTCTCCCATTAGGTCCACCCGATGGGGGCTGACGCCAGTAGCTCTAATATAATTTACGGGCGCGCGCGTGTGAGAACCCAGTACAATCGGTGGGTTCATATCCGACCTGCGGTTACGAGTTGGCGGTGAACTCCACGGACAAGGTCGTAGTATCCATCGGAGGTTCCATTCTGGTACCCGGAGACAATGATTCAGAATACATATCCAGACTCGCCGAGATGCTGAAGGGCATCAGGGACGAGGTCCAGATCGCCATCGTCTGCGGCGGCGGCAAGACCGCCAGGTACTACGCCGAGACCGGCAAGGCCCTCGGAGGCGACACCTATCAGCTCGACATCCTCGGAATCGGTGCCACCAGACTCAACGCACAGCTCCTGTCCCTCGCCCTCGGAGAGATGCCCGAGGAGGTCCCCCGGAGCGCGGAGGAGACCGCAAGGAGGTCCCAGCCCGGAAAGATCGTCGTAATGGGCGGAACATTCCCCGGACACACCACGGATGCGGTCGCCACAATGGTCGCCAGGGAGATGGAGGCCGACAGGGTGGTCAACGCCACATCCGTCGATGCGGTCTACACCGACGATCCCCGCAAGAACAAGGATGCCAAGAGAATCGAGAGTATGACCATCTCCGAACTGGGGGACATCGTCTACAAGGAGCACGACGCATCCAAATCCAGCGTCTTCGATCCCCTTGGGGTCAAGATCGCCGCTGCGAACAAGATCGACATCATGATGGTCGACGGAAGGAACCTAGAGGAGCTCCGCAAGGCGATCCTCGGTCAGCCCTTCTCGGGGACCACCGTCAATTCCCACTGAGGGGTTCCAGGTCGGCCGAGGCCACCTGTTCGAACCCAGCCGAGGCTATGAGGTCGGACATCCGCCTCTCCTCGGGCTTCTTCATCGATTTCCTGTGCAGGTACACCAGTTTCGTGTCGGTGGCCTCGCATGCGCCTTTCAACATGCGGACTATGTCCTCATCATCCCTGTTCTCAAGCTGATAGTTTGGGATCATATGCCCGAAATTGGCCTGATACTTCGATGCCACCTCGGTGAAACGGGGAGCGTAGCGTCCTCCCCCGAGACCCACCAGCGAGGGGTACTCCGGATGGGGGTCCAGGTCCTCGATGACATGTGCCAGTATCTCCGCCGCATGCTTGTTGCACCAGTGGGTCTCCTCGCTTCCCACTTCTATGAAGAAGGTGGGCTTGTCGAGCCAGGGGCCATGATGGGTGACCTCGAAACAGGTCTGTGTGTCCTCCATGTCGTTGTATTCGAGAATGCGCCTCAACGCAGCGGTCATGGTGGCGGGCGCCGCCTTCACAAGGGTCTCCGCCCTCCCGCCGAACTCGTTCTCATGGTAGTTCCCGATGGGATGGGCGGTCAACGCGGGCCTGCCGCTCTTGGCGGAGTGCTTCGACATGAAGATCACCTCATCCGGATCGATGCCAAAATCGTGAACCATCCTGTCGATGTCCTCATGGTAGATGTGGAGGTCCGGTATCGAGACCATGAACGTGTCCCCGTATGCGAGGTAGCTGTTGGTGCCGTCATCGCCCAAATCCTCCCATCCGTGGAAGGACAGAAGGGATTCCCTCATGTTGACCGAGGGCAGGTCAGGTTCGCTGCATACGAGGAGTCTCGACATGGGACAGGCGATGAGTCCGGGCGTATTTCTACCCATTCCAGGTTTCAGCTCTTACAACTACAGAATGTATTTGACCGGTCCATCATTTTAAACCAGAACATCGAGAACGGTCCATGGACAATATCACCCTTCGCGGGAGGGTCATGCTCTACCTCTCGAAGTACAACCATCTCGACCGCAGGATAGTCTATGGGGCCCCATTCGACATAACGCAGGACGGTGTGGCCATCGCCCTCAACATCACCCGTTCCTACTCGTCCCTGATCCTCAACCGCATGGAGGAGGAAGGAACTGTGGAGTACCACCTGGCGACCATCCTGGGTTCCAAGAGCAAGAACAAGCGCAGGATCTACTTCCTCACCGGACGCGGGATGAAGGAGAAGGAGGACCTGGTGAAGGACCTGGAATCCAGGGGAGTGGATCCGGGCGACATCTATCCAAAGGACGACATAAACCACTGCAGCTCAGAGGCCTTCGAAGGACTAGACATGGAGGAGAGGGACATCATCGGCTCCATCTGCCTCATCGACGGGAAGGTGAGTCGTACGAGTCTTCCCGATGGGGACCATCCGATGATACCGTTCGACCTCAGCGGGGATGTGATGCTCAAGGAATCCACCAGGGAGAGGATCATCGCCACAGCTGACGATGATACCCTTCGCAGATGGCACAGCATCGCCGCAGACTGGTGCACCGATAACGATTCCGATCCGAGGGAGAGACTGCGTCACCTCCTGGGAGCGGGAAGGATGAGGGAGGCACGGAGACTCTTCGTCAGGGAGAGGTACGGACTCATGGAATCCCCGGAGAGGTGGATGATCGATGTCGGGACGGAGCTTTGCAGGGGATGCGACGATCAGACGGTGATCGAGACGGCGGCGAGGATCGCCATGGAACTCGATGACACGGGGACCTCCAGGGAACTGGCATCCAGGATGACGGACGGCACCACGGCAAGGGAATCGCTCATGGCGGAGATCTCCCTGAAGGAAGGGGATATCGAGGATGCACTGTCCATCGCGTTGGGATGCTACAACGGTGATTCGACATCGGCCATCGCGTTGGGGAAATGCATGCTCGCAGCCGGAAGGCCTTCGGAAGGAAGAGTGTTCCTTGCGAAGGCGAGAAGGGCCCTGGTCGAAGAGGGGTGTGTTTTCCGTCTCGATGAGGCGTTGGCCCTGGATGCGGAATGCGCCATGGAGATGGGTTCCTTCGAGGAGGCCGACGCCATACTGGAGATGGTGTCGCACGTTACGAGGAACAGAGAACTGGGTGAGCGGGTCGCGGCCGTCAGGAGCCGCATAACCCGCGGTGAGGTTTCAGAGGATTGTGTTGGACTTCAGGTTGTCCAGATCTGAGATGTACAGGTCCCTGATGTCCTTGATGTTCCACTTGAGCATGGCGAGCCTCTCGAATCCGAATCCCCAGGCGAGGACGGGACTGGTGACACCGAAGGGTGCGAGGACCTCGGGCCTGAATATTCCCGCTCCTCCAAGCTCCATCCACTTGCCGTTGAAGAACACCTCCAGCTCCAGGGAGGGCTCGGTGTACGGGAAATAGGCGGGACGGATGCGGATCTGGTCGAATCCCATCCTGGCGTAAAACTCCCTGATGATGGATATCAGCATGTTGAAGTCCGCATTCTCGTCGATGACGATACCCTCGATCTGGGTGAACTCGGGCAGATGGGTGGCGTCGATGGACTCCTTCCTGAAGATCCTGGAGATGGAGAAAGCCTTCTGGGGTGCATCCGGGTGCTCCGCGATGTACTTGATGCTGCTGACGGTGCTGTGGGTCCTGAGCAGGGCGGACTCCGCCTTCTCCCTGGACCAGGTGCCTCCCCATCCGGTGGATCCGGTGTCCCCTCCGTTCTCGTGGATGTTCTTCACCATCTCCACAAGCCTCTCGTCATCGATGTGGATCGACGGAGGGTTCTCGAGATAGAAGGTGTCCTGCAGGTCCCTGGCCGGGTGGTCCTGGGGGGTGTACAGGATGTCCAGGTTCCAGAAAGCCGGCTGGACGTACTCGGAGGACATCTCGGTGAATCCCATGTCGGTGAAGAGCCTTCTGACCTGGGCCCCGAGCCTGGACAAGGGGTGCTTCTTGGCGGGGGTGACCGTGGGCGCGAAGGTCTGGATGTCGTACTTCCTGAACTCGGCATCCTTCCACTCGCCGCTCTGGATGAGACGGTCGGTGACATCGGTCACCTGGGGCTTGAGCTCGATACCGGATGCGGCGGCCTCCTTCCCCAGGTCTGTGAGGGAGATCTCCCTCTCGGTGACGATCTTCTCCCCGATCATCCCCTGGCGTCCCTTTAGGTCCTTCACGATCTTCGGATCGGCATCCTTCTCGGGAACGGGACCCTGTGCCATCCTCTTCAGGAGTGCCTCGTCGGGCATCTCGGATGAAAGCATGCTGCGGCCGTTGTCGGTGAGCACCAGTTTCTTGGAATCACCGTCTTTGACTATGTCCGCGAGGTTCTTCCTCTTGAGCCATCCAACTGCGATCTTGTCGGCACCACCGGGCATGGCATCCGCGAGGGCGTTCATGTCCATGCTTCCGCCGGCCGCGTCGATGCACCTTATGGCGACCCTCTCGGGGAGTCCCGACTCCACTATTCCCGCATCGGCGAGCACGTAGAACTTCTCGGACGACTCCTTTATGGAGGCCATCCCCTTGGATTCGAGCCAGGATGCGGCTCCCATGATCTCGACCTCCAGGTCGAACCTCCCGTCCGCGATCATGTCGGCGGGCGATGCGGCCCCTCCCCTGTCGGCCAGGGCCAGCAGGAGCCTCTTCTCGTTGTAGCTAAGTCCTTCAAGGATCTCTGCGTTAACCATGATGAATCACCACTCGAAGCCGTCGTATGTCATGTCGTTCACGACATCCTTGGCCTTCTCCCTCCTATCCTGATGTCCCTCCAGGAAGACATTGATCTTCTCGGTCAGGCACATCTTGCACTCGCCGCACAGGATCTCCCCATTGCGGCATTTGGTGGCAAGCTCGTTGAGCTTCTCGTCGTCGTGCTCGAACAGATAGTAGTTGTACTTGAACACGGCGCAGACCTCGGGGTTGCCTCCCTTCTCCCTCTGCTCCTCCACGGAGACACATCCGCCTGTGAACGCCCTTCCGACCTTCTTCTTGACGGCCTTGGGGGTGTCGGTGGTGTAGATGGTCGCGTTCTCATCGGAGGAGGACATCTTGTCTCCGCCGTTGAGTCCGGGGAACATCTTGCAGTAGAGCAGCGAGGGCTTCGGATAGTTCAATCCGGGAGCCACGTCCCTGGTGACCCTGAAGTGGGGATCCTGATCGATACCGCAGGGGATGAGGACGGGGGTCTGCTTTCCGCTCTCCTCGGTGGGGAGGAATGCGGGGACGGACTGGAGCGTCGTGTAGAATATAGATCCGATGTTGGTGGAGTTGTCGAATCCGAAGACAGCCTTGGCAGTGGAGAACGTGACCTTCTTCGATACCCTCAGGGCGATGGGATAGAGCTTGTCGATGTTCTTCGTGTTCACGATGATCCTGGTCTTCTTGGGATCGAATCCCAATGCGATGAAGTCCAGGGCGTTCTCATATGCCATGCTGGATGTGTCGCCGAGGGTCAGGTCCTTGAACAGGAACTTCTCGTCATCGGTCATCTGGAAGAGCATTTCGACTCCGAACGTGTCCTGGACCCATTTGTTGAAGATCCATGGCATGATATGACCGAGATGAGTGTTCCCGGAAGGGCCTCTTCCTGTGTAGAGGACGAACTTATTACCCTTGTCGTACTCGTTCAGGAGTGGGATCATGTCCCTGTGGGAGTAGAAGATCCCGCGTCTGATCATGGGATGGACCTCCCCGTACTTCGACAGCCTCTCGATGAGCGCGTCGTCGATGGGTGTCGTACCGAACCTCTCCTGCAGGAGATCGTAGTCGATGTCGCCCGTGACCTCCCATGGTGTGACCTTGAAATCCTCTGGCATAGTTTATAACCGTCCGACGGTACGCGCGCATATTATTATAGGTTTACACACGCGCGCACGCGATGTTCCTCGAAGAACTTTATTAGTATGCGGTGGTTCCGAGACGCATGTGGAAGATTCTCGGAAAGGATGCCATCTACATCGACATCCCCAACACCTGGAAGGAGCGCATGCTCGAGCTTGCCGGAGAGGATGAGAAATCATTAAAGTTCAAAGACGTCGTCGGAAGGTCCGAGGTCACATACCTCCTGAACGGGACCACCGAGGAGCACACCTTCTTCATCAGGGTCCCCGAGGACATCACCCCCGACGAGATCCAGATCCTCGCCGACGTGTCCCTGGACATCCTGAAGAACATCGACTTCCCCTGCGTGGAGGTGGAGGGTGTCAGGCAGAAGTACCAGGTGATCATCACCAACTGGGAGGAGCCCGAGATCATCGGACTCAACAAGACACCCGGAATGTCCTCCGGAGAGGTCTTCAAACCCATCATCAGGGGACTCGACGGCCCCGGAAGGCTGAACCCCAAGTTCGAGTCTCAGTATTTCTGATCCCCGCTTCTTCCGAAGCAGGACCTGGGATCCCTCTTCGGGGTCCCGGGGAATTCCCCTTTCACTTTTCCGACCTGATCACCGTATCCGGAATCGATATCGGCGGGATGGAAAGCATTCCATTTCGAAACCACATCCTTCACGACGGATACCTCGCTGCAAAGATAGTACATCAGAGAGGTCACGGTGACGATCAAAACGATCATCGCCAACGACATCAGGACGTAGTAGAAGGTGTATCCCCCGACAGAGAGTGCCACTCCCAGGAAGACCAATGCCACGATGGCGGGAAGGAACATCCTCTTCATCGTCTCCATGAGGCCATCGAACAGTCTGAAATCACGGTAATCTGTGGTGATCCTCACATCCAACGAACTGAAGACCGTCCACGGCATCACCAATGCGGCGATATAGAGGATTATGGTGAGTGTGTACACGGGAAGTCCGTCGGTCTGCACACGGAAGGCAGGATCCAGGAACATGTATATCCACAGGAACGCACACAGGACCAGGGCCATGGCCGTTGTGCGGATCATGTCCATCCACGGAATACCTTTCCGGCGGATGCCTGTGTCCATCGTTATCCTGCGGGTATCCACATCCGGAGGTATGTTGAACAGGAACAGGACAACCCTATCGAATGCATTGAGCCCCCCTTTGACGTTCATCCCTTCGACCGATGACAGGATCCTGTAGAAGAACGACCTCTGAACAATGGAGGCCGTCACGGCAACACCTTCGGAACAGATGAACAGATGGAGGATGAAGAGCGCGTACTCCGGACCTATGAGATATGCTGCAGCGGCAACCGCCAACGCGATGATGATGACCATCCACCTGCGACTGACGACATAGCTGACGATCCCCAGGACGAAGAACGGAGTTGCGAGTATGGGCAGTACCCCGTAGATGCTATTGTCCGTCGAAGATACGACGAGGACGATAGACACCACGGATGCGAGGAGCAGGATCAGGAAGAGATACCCTGTACGGACATCTGTCTCGCGCAGCAGTACGGGGCCCTTGCCGTTGGTGGAGCCCTTATTCCCACCTACCTTGGGGATGTTCATTCCTTCTCAACCCACGCATCCACTGTAACCTTGGCCTTGTCGCCCTTGAAGACACCTATGAGGATGCCCATGTCGTCAGATTTGCCGGTAGGATACGGACCCATGGTCACCTCCCTCACCTGCTCCTTGTGACCTGCGGATGAACGGTCGCTGTTGGCCACGACCACATCGACGGGGATGTCCGAGGAAATCTTGACATAGAGCATTCTGTGGGGCTTAACATCCAGCGGGATGGTGACGACATTACGGTAGCAACCATCCACTGTCGGGTCGAAATCCCCCACGGAAATGGTCTCCGGACCATAAACCTGGATCTTCTTGGAGAGGAACGACATCTGCTCTGCACCTTAGAACCGTCAACGGCTTAGGCGCTATAAGAACTGCGTTATTCCGGGAAAACGGGTTCAGAGAACTCCTCGAGATCTGTCGAATAACGCCACATGCGGGGATAGTGACCTGGATCCATGAACACCCTCTCTGTGTCTACGGCCTTCCCCTGCGAGGTGGCTATGATCTTGGAGGTGGACATGGCCATACGCCCAATCGCGATGAGTTCACCCCGGGCGGTTATCATCGCCACCAGGGCGTTCTTGCGGATGTCCTCATCCAGCATGTGTATGCCCTGGATGTTCAGGTCCGCACCGTGACATATCGCATCCACGGCAGTCGCCTTGACGACGATCTTGGGAAGTGGTTGAACAAGGACCTCCATAGGGAGGATCATACCCCTGAG
>Ga0129308_1003686_pt1 | contig 10620 bp, 12 predicted proteins | sample L827metagenome_FD_94440 | JGI IMG/M metagenome (GOLD analysis project Ga0129308, IMG submission 94440) | Ring-tailed lemur group fecal microbial communities from Wisconsin, USA - L827 metagenome | ecosystem: Host-associated > Mammals > Digestive system > Large intestine > Fecal | place: USA... | reverse complement strand
TGTGTTTTCTTTTGTGGTTGCCAGACCATCTTCAGATTAACACAGGAGGTTTTTCTCGCATATACTAAAGTATTTTTCCCACCCCCAGTTGAACTGGGGGTTTCATTGGCGCTAAAGCACCAATGAAAAATATCCCTTCCGTTCAGACGGAAGGGATATTTTTTTGAAATTTTCTTCGGTTTTCGCTTTTACTATACCACAAAATCGTCTTTTTTTCAAGGCTTGTATTCCATGCGCGGCGGGTATATATACCATTGCGAGGTGATTGAAATGAACGACGCAAGCATGACAGCGCGCATGTGCCTGTTTGCCCGGGCATACCACGCGGAGACCTATGGCATCAAGGTCTTTGACGACAGCCTGGCAAGGCGGCTCCTGACGGATGAGGAGTACCGGCAGATGGCCAGATATCTGGTGCAGGGCATCTCCTTTTTCGCGCCGGACTTTCAGGGAACTGCGGAGGAGGCTTTGGCCCATGTGGTGGACAGCCAGCTCTCCCCCTCTCCCCTGGGCCGCGCAGCCTTTGCCGAAACGTCTCTGGAGCGGGCCGCGGTCATCGGCGCCCGGCAGTACGTCCTCCTGGGAGCGGGCTACGATACCTTTGCCTGCCGGCAGCCCGCCTGGGCAAAGGCCCTGCGCATCTTTGAGGTGGACCACCCCGCCACCGCCGCCGACAAACAGCGGCGCCTGGAGCAGGCGGGGCTTGTGCCCCCGGACAATGTGTGCTATGTCCCGGCCGACCTGGCCCAGCCTCATTGGCAGGACGCCCTGCTCTGCTGCCCCGGCTTTTCCTCCGAGACCATCAGCTTTTGCATCCTCCTGGGACTGGTGTACTACCTTCCCCGTCAGGCCTTTGACACCCTGCTGGCCGCATTGGAAAGCCTGTTCCCGGAGGGCAGCAGCCTGGTATTCGACTATCCGGTCCGGCAAACAGCCGGCAGCCGGGACCGAAAGCAGGCGCAGCTGGCGGCCGCCGCCGGGGAACCCATGCAGGATAGCTGGTCCTACACGGAAATGGAATCCATTCTGGCAAAGCACGGCTTTCTCATTTATGAGCATCTGACTCCCCAGGACATCACGGCCCGGTTTTTCGCGCCGTTCAACCGTGTCCATCCGGGCCATCCCCTCTCCGCTCCGGAGGGCGTCAGCTACTGTCTCGCCGTCCGCAAATGATGGGCAGACGCAAAAACAGCGCTTCGGATATCCGAAGCGCTGTTTTATATGCGTAAGATCAGGCCTTCTTGGCGATCTCGGTCAGCTGGGTGAACGCGGCGGCGTCGTTGACGGCCAGCTCAGCCAGCATCTTGCGGTTGATCTCGATGCCGGCGGTCTTCAGGCCGTGCATGAAGGTGGAATAGTTCATGCCGTTCATCTTGCAGGCAGCGGAGATACGGGTGATCCACAGGGAACGGAAGTCACGCTTCTTCAGCCGGCGGCCGGTGTAAGCGTAGGTCAGGGACTTCATGACAGCCTGGTTGGCAACACGGAAGTGCTTGGACTTGGAACCCCAGTAGCCCTTGGCCATCTTCATTACTTTATTTCTTCTCTTGCGCGTCATCATCGCGCCCTTAACTCTAGCCATTGTAAAAGCCTCCTATTCTAAACGTATCGTGTCTTACTTGTAGGGGATCATCTTGCGGACGACATCCGCGTTGGTGACGTCAGCATAACCGCCAGCCCGCAGACGACGAGTACGCTTGGTATCCTTCTTCGTGAGGATGTGGCTCTTGAAGGCCTTGGCGCGCTTGACCTTGCCGGTCTTGGTGAGGTTGAATCTCTTCTTGGCACCGCTATGGGTTTTCAGCTTAGGCATAGTAGTAGCTCCTTCCGTGTGTTTGAAAAATCTTGGTGGTTTATTTGCCGGACTTGGGAGACAGGAAGATGGACATCATCCGTCCCTCCAGCTTGGCGGGTTTATCCAGATTGGCGGTTTCGGCGCACTGTTCGGCGAAACGGTCCAGCAGGTCCTTACCGATGTCGGTATGGGCCATCTCACGGCCGCGGAAGCGGACGGAGACTTTCACGCGGTTGCCGTCGGCGATGAACTTCTGGGCATTCTTGAGCTTCGTGTTGAAGTCGCCAACATCGATGCCCGGAGACATCCGGATCTCCTTGATCTCGACCACGTGCTGGTTCTTTCTGGCTTCCTTCTCCCGCTTGCTCTGCTCGAACCGGAACTTGCCGTAGTTCATCAGCTTGCAGACCGGGGGGACAGCCTGGGGCGAAATCTTGACCAGGTCCAATCCCTGCTCATCGGCGATCTTCAGGGCTTCCGCGGAAGACATGATGCCCAGCTGCTCACCCTCGGAACCGATCAGGCGGACTTCCTTGTCGTTGATCTCCCCATTCAGTTCATGCACTTGCTTACTAATGGTCGAAGCACCTCCATCCAAAAATCACAAAACGCGGATACCTGATGGCATCCGCGCAACAACAAACCACCGGAAACGGCGGTCTGGTAACAACGTTGTTGACCTCTTTGCCTGGGGCTGGAGGTGAGGCGGATGCGCGCCTTCTTTGTTTTGCTGATTTAGTATACCAGCCGCCCCCGGCTTTGTCAACCACATTTTTTGTTTTTTTGAAAGTCCGCGTATAGTTTTTTTCTGTTCCGTCCATAATACAGCCGTACCAAGTCACGAAAGGAGATTCGAGCAATATGCAGAATCGTGAAAACAAGCAGGACCAGCAGAACAACCGCAATCAGAATCAGAATCAGAACCAGCAGCAGAGCAACCGCGACAACAAGCAGGACCAGCAGAGCCGCAATCAGAAGGAAAACCGCAAATAAGCACTCCGTTTTGTCTTCGGAAAAGCAGCCGCCCGGCCGGGCGGCTGCTTTTTATTTCCCTCAGCGGATGAATTGCAGGTTGCCGTCCACCCGGCCGCCAATACCATTCACCGTGCAGCTGCTGGAGAACTGCCAGTAGTCCATCTGGTAGTAGAGGCTGGGGTTCAGCTTTTCCGAGGATTCGCTCTTGTACTCGGGATACCAGTACAGGTACGGTGCCAGGGCCCCCTGGTCATATTTAATGTAGCTGACGTACTGTCCGGCATACACCATGGCGTCGTAGCCCGCCTCCTCGATGCGCTGGCAGAAAGCCACGGCGCAGGCGGTGGCCATTTCCGGAGACGTGCCGTACACCCGGTAAGAGGCATCGTGCATCTCCCAGTCGTAGGCCACAGGGCCGTCGATGTCGCAGTCCTCCAACAGCTCCAGCACAAACTCCGCCTCCTCGATGGCCTCCTCCACGGTAATGGCTTGGGCAAAGAAATACACACCTGTCTCCAGCCCCGCGTCCATGGCGCCCCGGATGTTCTCCTTATAAAAGGCGTCCTGATTCAGCGAGCCGGTGGAGTAGCCCCGCAGGCCCACCCGGACCATGACGAACTCCACACCGTCATCAGCCACGGCCTCCCAGTCGATGGTCCCGTTCTCACTGGCCCGGTTCTGATAGGCGGATACGTCGATGCCGAAGCGGGTCTCAAACTCGTCCCCGGCGTACACCAGCCGGTCGCCCTCCCAGTAAAAGTCTCCGTCGTACAGGCGGCTGGGCTCCGCGTCGGCATATACCGGGTAGGGTTTGCCGCCGTACATCAGATATTCGCCGGTGGTCTCTCCGGGCGTATAGACCTCACTGGGCTGGATACCGGGCACCGGCTCCTCCCAAGGCGCCTCCGGGTCCATGATGTCCGGCACCTCCGGCTCCGGTTCCGGCTGGGGCATATCCTCCGTTCTCACCACCGTGGGGACCACTTCGCTGAAATTGCGGATGCTGCCGTCCACCACCACATTGGTCAGCGTCACATCCCCCGTCACGCCGGGGGCCAGGATCAGGTCGCCGGTGATGTGCATATCCGTCAGGGAAGCACCTGCCGCGCTGTTCACCATGACGCTGCCGGCCACATTGCCGGAGCAGGTGTCCGGCGTCTGTACCAGCACCTGGATCATGTTGTTCATGATGTTCACGATCTCCGCCCGGGTGATGGGGTCTGTGGGGCGGAAGCGTCCGTCAGGGCAGTCGGTGATAAAGCCCCGGCCTGTCATCTCTTCCACCGCCTCCCGGGCGTAGGCGGCGATCTGGTCCGCGTCGGAATAAGGCATGTAGGCATACTCACTGGCGGTAATGCCGAAGGCCCGGGCGATCATGGTCACCGCCTGCTGGCGGGTGATGGAGCTGCCCGCCAGGGCCTTGCCGTTGTTGCCCAGGTAGACGCCGGAGGCGTGGAGCTTCAAAATGGCGTCCTCCCAGTAGGTGCCCGCCGTGTCGGAAAATGTATTCGCCGGGGAAGCGGTGCGGAATTTCAAAAAGCGGTCCAGGATGCCGGCGAACGCCCCCCGGGTGATGGAGTTGTCCGGACGGAAGGTGCCGTCCTCATAGCCGGTGATGAGCCCGTAGTTCTCGCTCCACTTGCTGATGGCGGTCTCGGCCCAGTGGCCCTCCGTATCGGTGAAGGCGGCGGCGTTGGTGACGGTGAGCCCGGCAGCCAGCGTCAAAGCAGCCAAGCATTTTGGCAGTCGAAATTTCTCCATGTCAGTCCCTTTCTGTCGAATCATCCGTGAAAAAAACGCCGCAGCTCCGAAAGAGCTGCGGTGTTATGTTACCTTTCATCAGGCATTGAGCAGCGCCTTTTTTATTATAACGAAAGCGCCTTGCCCGGTCAATACACAAATACGGTTTTTTCCTGCTGCAGAAAATTATGTCAAGCATCCCTCCCGCCAGCACGGCTTTCATATAAAAGACGAAGCGCGCCGCCCATTTGTTCCCATTCTCCGCGAAATCGTTGACGGATGACAAACGGGCGGGGTCTCCCCCGCCCGTTTCTTCACTTTTTCCGCACGGGATAGCAGACCTCCGTGACAAATTCATTGGGGTCATCTGTCTCATGAGGGCTGACATGGTAAATATTGAAGGCCGTGCCGTCAAAGGCGTAGCCGTTGGCCTCCACCCAGGAGGCCACGGCGGCGTTGACGGCGCCGATCTGGTCATAGCCGCCCTTGCAGACGGCGGAGGCCACCTGGACCGCGGGCATGGTCTTGAACTTCACGTGCTCCGTGTCGGGATAGGTGCCCTTCACGGACTTCTGGATCTCCACATCCACATCGGATTCCTTATAATCCCCATCGTGGAACAGGGCCACGCACAGGCAGGGGTCGCCGTTTTGGATAGACATACCCGCGGTCTCCCGCAGGAAAATGCTCCACAGGCTGCCCTCCTGGTCGTAATTGGGGATGACCTGCCGGACGCTGGCAACATAGCGCTCCGGAATGGTCTTGACGGTCACATCGTATTGCATAGGTTCGTCCTTTCTCAGCCGTTCCAAGGCTGTGTCCAGGAGCCGCAGCCGCTCCGCCGCCTCCGCCGCCTGGAGCCGGGCCGCTTCCCGCCGGGAGAGAAGGCACCGTTCCAGCGCCTCCCGGTCCTCCCAGCAGCGAAGCACCTCCGCCGCGTCGCAGAGCCGGAAGCCCATGGCCTTCAGGGCGTTGATGCGGCCAGCCGTGAACAGCTGGGCCTCGCTGTAATAGCGGTAGCCGGTGAAGGGGTCCGTGGTCTCCGGCGTCAGGAGGCCCAGTTCGTCGTAGTGGCGCAGCATACGGATACTGATCCTGGATAGTTTTGAAAATTCGCCGATTCTCAGCATATTGAGGTCCTCCACATCGATGTGATCTTGAGCTCAGATACAGCATACGCCCTGCCACAGTGGGAGAGTCAAGGGCCTTTTGCAAAAAAATTCCCGCACCCTACGGCGCGGGAATTTTCGCTTATTCCACTGTGACGCTCTTTGCCAGGTTCCGGGGCTTATCAATATCGCAGCCCCGCTGCAGCGCCACATAGTAGGCAAACAGCTGCAAGGGCACCACGCCCAGGGAGGGCTGCAGAATGGGGTGGGTCTCCGGTACGGCGATGACGGCGTCCGCCGTCTTGCCCATCTTCTCCCGGAAGCCCTCCGTGGTCAGGGCCAGCACCTCGGCCCCCCGGGCCTTCACCTCCACCACGTTGCTGATGAATTTATCGAACAGCGGCGCGTAGGTGCCCAGGGCCACCACCAGGGTGCCCGGCTCGATGAGGGAGATGGTGCCGTGCTTCAGCTCGCCGGAGGCGTAGGCCTCCGAGTGGATATAGCTGATCTCCTTCAGCTTCAGGGAGCCCTCCAGGCCCATGGCGTAGTCCAGGTTCCGGCCAATGAAGAAAATGGAGTTGTGATTGAAATACCGGGAGGCAAAATACTGGACATTGTGGACATCCGCCAGCCAGCTTTGCAGCTTTTCCGGCAGCAGCTGGACCTCTTGAATGATGGCGTCGTACTCACTTTGCTCCACCGTGCCCAGCAGGTCCGCCAAGTACAGGCCGATGAGGTCCATCAGCACCAGCTGGGTGGAATAGGCCTTGGTGGTGGCCACGGCGATCTCCGGTCCGGCCCAGGTATACAGCACATCATCCGCCTCCCGGGCAATGGAGGAGCCCACCACATTGACCACCGCCAGCGTCCGGGCACCCCGGCGCTTGGCCTCCCGCATGGCGGCCATGGTGTCCAGTGTTTCGCCGGACTGGCTGATGACGATGACCAGGGACTTGTCATCCACCAGAGGGTCGCTGTACCGGAACTCCGAGGCCAGGTCCACCTGCACCGGCCGCCGTAGCAGCCGTTCCCAGTTGTACTTGCTGACCATGCCCACATGGTAGGAGGAGCCGCAGGCGATGATGAAGATGCGGGAGATGTCCCGGACCTGCTCCGCCGTCAGGCTGAACGTATCCAGCACCACCCGGCCGTCCCGGATGCGGGGAGACACGGTCTTGCGGATGGCCTCCGGCTGCTCCAGGATCTCCTTGAACATGAAGTGGGGATAGCCGCCCTTTTCGGCGGCGGTCACGTCCCAGTCCACCTGGTGGCGTTCCTTTTCCACCGGCACCAGCTCGTCATCGAACACGTCGATGCTGTCCGCCGTCAGCACGGCGATCTCGCCGTCGTCCATATAGGCCACATCCCGGGTGTACTTGATGATGGCCGTCACGTCGGAGGCGATGAAGTTGCCGCCTTCGCCGTAGCCCAGGATGAGAGGACTGTCCTTCCGGGCGGCGATGAGGGCGTTGGGATAGTCGGAGCAAATGATGCCCAGGGCGTAGGAGCCCTGGATGCGGCGCAGGACCCGGCCCACAGCCTCCAGCATGTTATGGCACTCGTTGTAGTGGTATTCCAGCAGCTGGGTCACCACCTCGGAGTCCGTGTCGGATGTGAAGGTGACACCCAGCTTTTGCAGGTGCTCCTTGATCTCCAGGTAATTTTCAATGATGCCGTTGTGGACCAGGGCGATCTGTCCGTTTTCGCTGACATGGGGATGGGCGTTGATGTCGTTGGGCTCGCCGTGAGTGGCCCAGCGGGTATGGCCGATGCCGAGGCACCCCTCCAGGTCGGCGCCGCCGTGGATCATATCCGCCAGGTTTTGCAGTCGGCCCTTGGTCTTTTTCACCTGTAAGCCGCGGCTCTCGGACCGGACGGCCACGCCGGCGGAGTCGTACCCCCGGTACTCCATCCGCTCCAGTCCGTCCAGCAAAATCGGGGCCGCCTGTTCGCGGCCCACAAAGCCAATGATTCCGCACATAGTTTGAAACGTTCCTCCTGATAAAAGCTTTATCAAAAGGACAAATGCGCAGCCACTTGTCTCTTTTCCCGCGGTCACAGCCTCTCTGTTTTGCGGTCACCCGCATATTTGCCGGCTGTGTCACATGTCCGCGGCCACGGAGGGGCATCCGCCGAAATCTTCGATCCCGCGGCAACGCCGCGGACCGGCCGCGGACTTCTGTCCTCTGCCGGCTCCCCCCGCCTCGTCGTCCCGGAAACGCTTGTTTTCCGGGCACATGGCGCTTGTGATGGGCCTTGCCCATAATCTCCTTTCACCGCTGCGATTTGGTCTAGTATATGATAAAAACCGCAAAAGCGCAATAGCAGGGCATACAAGAATACTTTCCCCGCCGCCGGAAACACTGTTGGAATGGAGGGGAAACACCTATGATCACAGCATTTGTCCGTACCGTTATTTTATACGTACTCATCACCGCCGGGCTGCGGCTGCTGGGCAAGCGGCAGATTGCCCAGCTGGAGCCGGTGGAGCTGGTTTTGACCATGATGATTTCGGACCTGGCCACCGTACCCATGCAGGATTTCGGCATTCCCCTACTCTCCGGCGTCATCCCCATTTTGACACTGCTGTCCCTTTCCATGCTGTTGAGCCAGCTGTCTTTGCGCAGTCTCCGGTTCCGGGAGCTGGTGTGCGGTTCTCCCACCGTGCTGATTCGAAACGGCCAGGTGCAGCAGGCGGCCATGGCCAAAAACCGCTATACCCTGGACGAGCTGCTGGAGGAGCTGCGCCAGCAGGGCATTACCTCCGTGGCCGATGTGAAATACGCCGTGCTGGAAAATTCCGGCCAGCTGTCCGTGCTGCCGGTGGCGGCCCAGCAGCCTCCTACGGCGGCCCAGCTGGGGATGGAGGTCACGGCGATGTGACGCTGCCGCTGGTCCTCATCAACGACGGCCGGCTCCTGCGGAAAAATCTCACCGTCCGGGGACTGGACGAGACCTGGCTGCAAAAAGAGCTGAAAAAACGCCGCCTCTCCTCGCCCCGCCAGGTCTTTTTACTGACGGTGGACGAAAAGGGCAGCGTATTCTGCGTGAAAAAGGAGGCGGAGGAATGAAACGCTTTTTCCCTCCGCTGGCGGTGCTGGCGGCCATTTTGGCCCTGTCTCTGTGGAACGCCCGGGTCATGGAGGGACAGACCTCCCACCTGCGCTCACAGCTGCTTCAGGTGCAGAAGCTGGCCGCGGCGGAGAACTGGCAGAGCGCGGAGAAGGCACTGGCGGACAGCTACGCGGACTGGACCGGCCGGCAGACCTACCTGCACATCGTCACGGAGCATGACGCCGTGGACGACGCCGAGGCCATGTACCAGCGGGCCCAGGCCTTTGCCGCCGTCCGGGAGGCGGCGGAGTTCCAGGCGGAGATCACGGACCTGCGGGACCAGCTGCGGCTTCTTTCGGAAATGGAGGCGTGCAGCATCCGCAATATCCTATGAGCTTTATTTTTCGTTGAGCAGCTTGTTCAGCTCCGCCATGAACGTATCGATATCCTTGAACTGGCGGTACACGGAGGCAAAGCGCACATAGGCCACCTGGTCCACGCTGCGCAGCCGGTCCATGACCCGCTCGCCGATGGCCTCGGTGCTGACCTCCCGCTCCATGGAGTTTTGGAGGTCCTGCTCGATCTCCTCCGCGATCTTCTCCAGCTCCGCCAGGGGGACAGGCCGCTTCTCACAGGCACGGATCATGCCGCCCAGCACCTTCCGGCGCTCAAAGCTCTGGCGGCTGCCGTCCTTTTTCACCACCACCATGGGCAGGCTTTCCACCGTTTCATAGGTGGTGAACCGCTTGCCGCAGGACAGGCACTCCCGGCGGCGGCGAATGCTGGCACCCTCGTCAGCGGGGCGGGAATCGATGACCTTGCTCTCACTGAAACCACAAAACGGACACTTCATAGAAAACCTCCTGACATGAGTCTCTGCCGCCGTTGGCGGCCTGTATCCTGATTTGTGGGTATTATATCACGCCGCCGCAAAATATGGTATCCATATTTTCCGTTCCGGCGAAAGTTTTTTCCGTCTCACGGAAACTGCGGCCACTCCTTTCCGTCCAGCAAAAACACGGCGTAGTCCCGCTCCCGGATATGCCGGAGGCTGGCGAAGCAGACCATGGGCACCAGGGGAAACGGCTTGGCGCAGTCCCAGGGTACCGCCAGCCACCGCCGCTCCCCCTCCCGCCGCGTCAGCACGCCTGCCGTCCCCGCAAGCGCCTTTTGCAGCCAAGGCGTCCGCAGCGGCTCTTTTCCCATGTCCAAGGGCGACCATTCTTCCGCGCCTTCCGCCGCCGGGCGCACCTCGCCCCGCAGCAGCTTCCCAAGAGGCGCCGTCATCTGCCGGGAGAACCGGCGGCGGATCCTGCCCCGCCGTCCCTCCGGCTCCAAAACGCCCAGCCGCAGCTGGCCGTCCGCCCCCACGGCCCAGGCGCACCAGATGCCCTCCCCCGGCAGGCGGCAGGCACAGTCGAAGCAGGTGTACAGCCCCTCCTCCGTCACCGTCAGCTCTCCGGCGCTTTTTCCCTGCCACAGCAGCGGATACTTGTCCATGCCGCCCTCCTTCCCCGCAAAGAAAGCCCGTCTGTGCAACCATATGCACAGACGGGCCCAGGCTGTCGAAAATGTCTTTTCACCAGCCTGAGCAAGTTTCTCAGAACTTTCAACAGTTCCGAGAAACTTATGATTCAAAACGAAAGACACCCCTCCTGGGTTTCTTTCGTAACTATCTTCCTTCCCGTTATCCGGCGTTCCCAATTTTTCCCGCAAAGAAAGCCCGTCTGTGCAACCATATGCACAGACGGGCCCCTTTATGTACGCGAATGAATTTAAGCGATGGTGTAGCCGCCCCGGACCAGCAGCTTTACCGTGCCGGAGGTGGCCTTCACCCCCCGCCCCTCAATGGTCATCATATATAAGTGGTTGGTGACCAGGGCGCCGCTGTTGTTCAGCGTCACGGCGGCGGATTCGTCGATGAGGCCGGGGTTGGAGGGCGACACA
>Ga0129308_1003685_pt1 | contig 10623 bp, 17 predicted proteins | sample L827metagenome_FD_94440 | JGI IMG/M metagenome (GOLD analysis project Ga0129308, IMG submission 94440) | Ring-tailed lemur group fecal microbial communities from Wisconsin, USA - L827 metagenome | ecosystem: Host-associated > Mammals > Digestive system > Large intestine > Fecal | place: USA... | reverse complement strand
TCCTACTCTTGTAACTTTGAGAAAAAAGATATTAGAACAACCTGAAGTAGAAGCACGAGATCTTGCTTTGAAGTTAGAATTATTTACAGATGGTTCATTAGACGCATTTGCACATGAAACTAATGTTAATACAAGAAATAGAATTATATCTTATGATATTAGAAAATTAGGAAAACAATTAAAGACAATGGGGCTACTTGTCATAACTGACGCAATGCTAAATCGTGTTCATGAAAACTGGAGAAAAGGAAAAAGAACTCATGTTATTGTTGATGAATTTCATGTTGTTTTTGAAAATGAGGAGAGTGCTTCTTTTTTTAATTCTGCATGGCGTCAATTTAGAAAAAGGGACGCATATCCAATTGGTGTTACTCAAAATGTGGAGTATTTGCTTGATGATATTGAGGCAAGTACAATGCTTTCAAATAGTGAATTCGTTATTATGCTTAATCAAGCCTATCAAGATAGAGAAAAGTTGGCTACTTTATTAAATATTAGTGATGAGCAATTAAACTTTATAACAAATGCTCAAGAAGGCTGTGGATTAATTAAATATGGAGGAAACTTAGTACCTTTCGTTAATAAGTTTCCTAAGAATACAGAATTATATCGTTTAATGACTACTAAGCCAAAAGATAGAAAGGAGAATTAGTTTATGGATAAACATTTAGAGACAATTCAAGATAATCAAGTTATCAATGAATATCTATCAATGTTATTAAATAATAATATGCAAAAAAATTCTAAAGATGCAAAAGAGCTTGTTGATTATGTTGCGAAAACGGAAATTCAACTCAATGAAGTTTTAAAGGAATTACATGATATTAAAAAAGTATTAAATGAAATACAAAATCCAACTACTAAAATGAGATTGAATGAAGTATTTGAAAAAACAGAAATCTTTATTAATGATGGAAAAAATAAAATTCAAAATACGAAAGGTCAAATAATACAATCAATGAAAGATTGCTTGCAGGATTTTAAACAAAAAGGAATGAATGGGGTTGTTAAAACAATTAATATTTTACATTTTAAAGAAGGGATAGAAGTAATAAAAAAATCTCTATTTTGTTCATTAAAGCAGATACAAAAAGCATCATCAACGATTGACAGTATGACATATCAATTTAGAAAAAGTAAAAATTCTTTTAAAAATATTGGTAGACTTTTAGTAGGTAAACCAATTCAAATTAACAGTTATGATATAAATAAATTAAATATTATGCAAAAGGGATTTAGAAATCTATTTTTCAGATTAGAAAAAGTAGCTATGAAAACAACTCATTTTCTGAATAGAATGAATGACTTTGAAAAAAAATCAGTAAAAAAAGATATTGAGTGTTTCACTCATCAATCAAAGTATAAGAAAGATCAAAGTATAGCAAAAGAACAATCTCGTTAATTGAAATTGTTCCTTACTTTTTGAATAATAGTTTGTAAAGTTTTATCATCTAAATCTTTAGTGATTGCAATACCTATAGCAATACCAGCTGCAAGATAATATTTAAAATCTCTATACTGATAATATAGAAAATAATCAAAAATATTATCCCAATTTTCATCAATTAATTCATTTAATTCATTTTCTGGTAGGACTTTTCTTAAATGATTGATAATGACATCTTGGGTACTATGTATTTTTTTATGAACATTATCATAATATTTATCTCCTGTTACATCATATACATTATGTTTAAATAATTCAGAATATATTTCTTTAAATAAAATAAATAAATCTTGTTTCATTGATTATACCTCTTCTTTTAATATATTTTAAATAATCGTCATGATTTATAATGCTCGGTTTTTTTTATCATGACTAATCATCAATTCAAAAGTAATACCAGTGAGTAAAGTACATAGGTAATCATAATATATCTATAAACTTTATTGAAAATTATTGTATTATATTGGTATTTTTTTACTGGTATTAAGATTAATGTTATCTAATTTTTTTCTGTATACTTATATTTTTCATAAATGGATTTAAAATTTTTATCAAGAATAATTGGTTAATTATCATGGTAATCTTTATAAATATCTTCTGAAAATAATTTATATGTGATTTTTAATACATTATTCATTTTATATTCCTCCCCCATATAAATATTATAGAAATGATAAGATTCAGACAAATGTGTGATTATTAAATTCATACATTGGAAAGGAAGTGTTCAATATGTTATTTTATAATAATAGTCATAAGCAGTTTTATTATTACTGTTTACAACAATGTCATAATCATGATAGTTATCATAAATCATTATTTTATACTTTAAGCATGGATAAGGATATAAGGGAGCATTTTAAAGAGGTATATAGTTTTAAAGAAGATTGCATAAAAATAGATGGTTTAAATAAAGCATGGCATACAAGTGGATCATATAAAACAACTTTATTAGGTTTTAATTTATGGAATGGATATAAAGATAACGAAATTTGTCCTGATCAAATTTTTAACTGTGAATATGCAAAATATTATTTAGAATCAATTAAATTAAGATTTCCTATCTATTTTAGAGAAAGACATCATTCATTGATGAAGTAGAATATTATGAAAAGTATAAAAACAAAGGAAACTGTTCAAACGATTAATACTTTGAACAAAGAAAGTAATCTCCATCATTTTGAGAAAATAAAGCATATTAATGTAAAGAAAAAAGATATAAGAAAAGATGAAAATATCAATCAAGAAAGAGATGGGCAGCAATATGCTACTAACAGTGTTATTAATAGAGAAAAAAATATTTTGCCTAAAGTAGAATATCAAGTCTGTGCTGTTCGTAATTGGAAAAAACAAAGAAAGAAAAATAATAAGTCTATTCATAAAAACATACCTATTATGTATCATGGAAACAATATTAAAGCTAGTAAAAGTACACATCAACATTATTTGGATAACACAAAAAAAATTAATATAAGAAATGTAAACAAGCAAAATAAAATTAATATTAAAAATCAAACTCTTGTAAAAAATTCTCAAATAAAAAAAGGAAGAAGAAATAAGATTAATTTTTATAATTTAAGAATGAAAGATATTGCTATCAATAAATATAAAAAAAAGAAATTAAAACAATCTTCTAAAAAAGCTATAAAAAGAAGTACAAATGGAGCAGTGATAGTTTCCAAGAATATATACAAAGTAACAAAAGCAATAATTAAGGGAGTCCCAAAACTTATGACCATTGGAATGGGATTCCTTTTATTATGTGTTATCTCTTTGTTTATTGGAGTTTTTGGAGCATTGAGTTATGACACAAGAGTTGACTCTTCAACAATGAACTTATCACAAGAAGTTATAGAATATAGAATGATTATTGAGCAGTATGCTAAAAAGTATGATATTGAAGAATATGTTCCACTTATACAGGCAGTTATGATGCAAGAAAGTGGAGGCAAGGGAAGTGATCCTATGCAGTCGTCTGAATGCCCATATAATAAAAAATATCCAAAAAAGCATAATGGTATAACAAATGCTGAATATTCTATTGATGTTGGAGTTCATTATTTATCTAATTGTCTAAAAAAGGCAAATGTTGAAAGTGTATCAGATATAGACAATATATCATTAGGATTACAAGGCTATAACTATGGTAATGGTTATATTCAATGGGCAATTAATTATTTTGGTGGTTATACTAGAGCAAATGCTAAGGTATTCAGTGATGAAAAGAAAGCAGAACTACAAGTAAAAGTTTATGGTGATCCTGATTATGTTCCTCATGTTTTACGATACTATCATATTGGTAATGGAAATATGGTTGATATAGCAAAATCTCAAGTTGGGAATGTTGGAGGGAAAACGTATTGGAGTTGGTATGGGTTTAAAAGTAGAGTATCTTGGTGTGCATGTTTTGTGAGTTGGGTAGCTAATGAAAGTAGAGATTTAAATGTTACAGTTCCTAAATTTTCATTAGTGGAGGATGGTATATCATGGTATAAGAATAAAGGAAGATGGAGAGATAGAAGTTATATTCCAAAATCTGGAGATTTAATATTCTTTGATTGGAATAATGATAATGATCCAGATCATGTTGGAATTGTAGAAAAAGTTGAAAATAATAAAGTATACACTATAGAAGGAAATTCCAAAGATGAATGCAGAGAGAAGAAATATGCTATTAGTAGTAAGTCAATATTTGGATATGGGGTAATTTAAAAAGGGAGAAATATTTCTCCCTATTTATGATAATTTTCCATTTTTATCACATGTTAATTTTACTGTTTTATTTATTGTTCTTAATACTGTAGTACCATTTGAATGATATTCTTTAGCAGTAACACTAGCACTAGCAGTATTACCACTCTTAGAAGATTTCGCATTACTTAATTTCCATGTTAGTGAATTATTTGATGTGGTTACCGATGAACTTGTACAAGTAGATGTTTTACCATTATAATTGAATGTCCCAGTTACTGTAACAGACCAAAGAACTTTTCCACTTGAAGATTTAAATGAAGCTGTTTTTTTATGAGTTGAAATTGTTCTGGCATTAGAAACAGGACTTATAATACTGATTTCTATATAGCTTCCATCATCATATACTTCATCAATATAAGTAAAGTTATTACTTTCTAATGCATTGACATTTGTAATAGGAACTAACATTAAAGTGAACATAAGAACAAAAGATAAAATTATTTTTTTCATATAGTACCTCCTTATTATATTATTCAATTGTCTCTTCAAAATATCCATTATACGAATCTTTGATTTCATTGTATTCTTGCTGATATATATGAGCCTTAAATCCTAAAAAGATTATAATAATAACAAGCAAAATAAATAAAAATCTCTTTAATAATTGAGTGGTTCTTGCTTTTTTGATGAGAAACATAGAATCCTTTTCTTCATAATAAGAAATGATTATATTTTTGGGTTCTCCCAATCTTTCTACTAGTTCTTTATAATTTAAAGTAGAATCATCATACTCAATGTTATTTTTTATTTTATTTAAATAATTTTTTTCTTCTTTCCCAAATGATGGAAATAGAGATTGGCAATCTCTAAAGTATCTTTTCATATCTTTATTCATATTTTTCTCCCATTAATTCATTAATTGTGTTAAACATTTCTAAGAATTCAGAGTATATCTTATGAAGATGCTCTTTGCCTGCTGGCTCTAAGTGAAAATAGATTCTCGTCATTCTTTTTCCAACAAGTTCCTTTCTGCTGCTGATATAACCAAGTTCCTCAAGTCTATAAAGAATTGGATACATTGATCCCTCTTTAATATCAATTTTACCATTTGTTCGTTCTTTTATAGAATGAGTTATTTCATATCCATAACAATCCTTTTCTTCAAGGACTTTAAGAAATAACATTTCAGTTTTAAGAAAAGTTTTTATTTTTGACATATTTAACACCCAATATAAATATAACATGATATAAAAAAAAATCAATACCTATGTTACATATATAATCGTTGACATTTATATTAATGGTGATATAATTAAGTTAAGAAGAAATTAAAAAAAGGAGGAAATATTATGAAGAAATTAGTTTTTTCTACTATGTTAGTATTTACATTATTATTATCAACGATTGGCTTTGTTGGGGCAATATCATGGTCAACGACTCAAAGTTTTAAGATTCCATCGTTTGGTGCATGGAGTACTCCATCAAGTGCTGCTAAAAGTAAAACAAAAGCTTGTAGTTATGGATACATGGAGGCAATCAAAGATACATCTTCATTAAGTAAATATGGTGATTTTGTTAAATCTGGAACTACAACAAGAGCAACTAAAAGTTACTATAAAATTCATGTTAATAATTTAACGAAGATGCACTATACAACAACTAATACTAAGAGTAAATCTCTTTCAGTAAAAGCAAGAGCATCAGGCGAAAATTTTGAACCATCAGCAGGTACAGTAATAACTGCAAAATTCTCTGCTGATAATTAAGATGTATATACAATGATAAGCTGATTATTAACATAATCAGCTTTTTAGGAGAAATTTATATGAAAAATAAAATAAAATATTTTAAGAAGTTTGTAATAACTCTTATTCCAATATGTTTTGGAACTTATTGGGCATTATATTTAATGAAAGATATTTCAATAAATGAATTTAATGAAATTTATTTAAAACTATGGGAAAGAGGATTAAGTGGAATCTTTCTAGTTGTTTTCATGTTATGTATGATAGAATTGGTTGTCTTAGATGAATTTAATCTGTTTTATCAAAAGACGTATAAAACAATTGTTACAAGAATTGGTTATAAATCATTTATAAGAAATAGTATTATGAGAATATTTTGTAAATCACTTCTTTATTCTTTGGTAATACATATATCAATTATTATCTTATTAAATTGTTTTCACAGTTTTGATTTTATGTTAAATATGGAAGATCTTGAACATATTTATTTTTCTAATAATGTATACATAAATTTAAGTGTTTTTGTATGTCTTTCTAGTATTGGAACTGGAATATTTTTTTCATCATTATATCCATTATATTTAAGTATAAAAAACAAATATGTATTTAGAATGATTCCAATTATTGTATTATTCGGTACTATTATTTTCTCTTCTATCTATGGACAAGCAATAAGGATTTTATTTGGAAATACTGTATTAAGTAGTACTCTTTCTTTAAGTTGTCTTCCAACTAGTTTAATAGAACCAGGATGTGGTTGGTATCAATATGCAATGTATGATTTTTTGTTAGGAACAATAATATATGTACTATTTTGGATTATAGGTATGAAAATTGTTAAGGTTAAAGGAATTGTATATGATTGGTAAATATTTTAAAAAAACATTTTTTAATAAAAACATCTTATTAGTCTATTGTATAGCATATCTTTATTGTATATATCAGTTACTGCTTATTATAGAATATCAATATATTGATGCTACAATAGTTACAGCTAATACATTTTGTTTAACTATGAATCAAGTATTTCTATTCCATATTATTAGAAGGAATAGAAATATTTATAAAAATATAGATAATATTTTAATTAGAATAAAGAAAGATGAATTTATTAATAAAATGATAAAGTTAAGTATATGTGAAAGTATTATCCAAGTGTTTATCATATATATAGTTCCAATTCTTATTTTTTATAATAGTATATATTCTTTATCCGTTTATCTTTCTTTTATTTTTATAACTCTATTTTTATTTATATTTTATCAACTGATAGAGATAATAGTTATATTTGTTAATGATAAATATATTAAAAATTTTCTATTATGTATGCCATTTTTGTTAAATTTAAGTTTACAAATCTTTTTTATAAGTAGACTATATGTATTATTAGGAGGATTATAATGATTAATTTTGAACATATTAAAAAGTCTTTTAAAGGACAATGTATTTTAAAAGATATTAGTTTTTCAATTCAGGAAGGTGAAATTATACGAATCAGTGGTAGCAATGGATGTGGTAAGTCTACTTTATTGAAGATTGCAGTTGGATTATTAAAAGCAGATGATGGAAATGTTTTTTATGAAAAATATAAAGATGAAATTGGCGCATTGATTGAAAATCCATCATTTATTGAAAATGAATCAGCAATATATAACTTAAAATTTCTTTACAATCTAAAAAATAAATTTGATTTAGAAAAGGTAAAAGCAATAATGGAAGATTTTTTACTTGATCCATTATCAACAATTCCTGTGAAAAAATATAGTGTGGGAATGAGACAAAAATTAGGAATAATACAAGCAATAATGGAGGATCAAAAAATTATTTTTTTAGATGAGCCAACTAGGGGATTAGATGATAGTAGTGTTGACTACTTTTATAAATTAATAACTAAACTTCATGATCAAAATAAGACGATTGTTATTTGTTCGCATGAAAAATTAGAAGGCATAGATTTTGATAAGGAATATTTTATTGATAATGGAACGATTATTGAGAAAATATAGATTCTTAATTGTTGGTTGTATTTTAAGAGTTACATCAGCTTTTTTATCTTCTGAAGTGTATTATTATAATATAATTAATTATTCTTTACCTGACAATTTCTTTCAACTGATTTTATCATTGTTTATATTGATATGTGATATTTCATTTATGATTGATTGTATTTTATATTATATAACCATTAAAGATATTGTGTGTTTAAGAATTAGCAAACAAAGATATTATTGTATCATATTATGTAATACCTTTGTTGCAATTAGTTTATTAGTACTTGCTCAATTATTTATACCATTAATTTGGTTTAATGTCTTTATTCTTAGACATATTATTATTTATACTATGACTATATTAATAATGTTTTTTATATGTTTTTCTGTCAAAGAAAATATTCATGAAAATATTTCTATTATTATAATCACTATAGTTAGTATGTTATTAAGGATAATATATTTTTGATTAAATCAAATAAGTATTGTATTTTATAGAAAAAATTACTTCTAATTATTGAAGCGAAGTAATTTTTTTTATTTGGATGATAAATCATTAATTAATTTTTTTATAACAACTTGGTAAAAAAGTGTTTCTTGAGTATTTTCTAAATATAACTTTAAAGAATTGCTCAAATTTATATTAAATGTATTTTGAGAAACTCTTGTTTTTTTACTTGTTTCGTTATTTAATCTGTACTCTAAGTATTTTTTTATAAAATATATAAATTGTGCTAAAAATATGTCTTTTTTTATTGGGTTTTGTTCAAAGGGTTCTAATAATAATTCTTGATTAAATAGATCTAATTGACTAAATTTTGATGAAAATAACAGATATATTATTTTCATATTAACTTTTATATTAGATTTTATATAAGGGTTATTTTCTATGTGTATAAGTCTATCAAATAATTCAATACCTTCTAAAATTGCATCTGCAAGATATATTCTATTTTTTATAGGAAGAATTAAACTGTAATCAAGAGTTTTAATATAATTTAATTCTGAGTCTATACCTATAGAGTATAGTGCTTTATTATCTTTTTTTGTATACAACATATAATTGTTATTTGTTTCATCATAGGGTATATTTCTCTTTCTAATGTTATCAAATGTTTTATATTCTGTTAAATAGTTAACATTTTTAGGATATTTATCAATTTGAATTATTGAATTATCTAGTCCATCCAAACTTTTAAAAAAATCTTCTATATTCATATTTTATCTCCTTTTAATCATTTTAATTTATAAATATCTGAATATATCCCCTATATCTAGGGGAGGATTAATAAAAAATAAAAACATATAATATCTGTATTCAGAAAGGAGAGTGATTTCGTCAAATGATTAGTTATGAGCCATTCTTTAGAACTATTAAGAAAAAAGGAATCACTCAATATCAATTAGAAAATGATTATCTCCTTTCAAAAGGAACTCTTGACAGATTAAGAAATAATAAAAATATTTCATTATTTACCTTAGAATATATATGTAAACTTCTTGATTGTAGACCTGATGAAATTTTTATAATAATTGATGATAATCAATAAATAGTATTTATTAAACTGTATTGACATTAATTTTAAAATCATATTTCTATTATATTTGATATTAATCTAGAAGTAAAGCAAAATATCCCCAATATCTCGGTGAGGATGTAGCAATCATAAATATCTATAATTAAAAATAGAAGGTGGTGCTTTATGATTAGCTATAAACCATTTTTTAAAACAATGAAAGCAAAGGGTATAAGTCAGTATCAATTAGAAATGAAATATAAAATTTCTAAAGGTACTCTAGATAGTCTAAGAAATGATAGAAATATGAATTTATTAACAATAGATTATTTATGTAATTTGTTAGATATAGAACCACATGAGATTTTTGAAATAATTAAAGATAAAAAATAAAAAATATACTATTAATATATGGTTTTTGAAAATTTATAGTTATTTAAAACATATCAAAATTTAAAATCAAATATCAAATATTCTGTATAAGAGGGATTAATACATTATTTGTATTTATCCCATTTTTTTATTTGCAAGAATAATAATTTAATGATTTAATGTCGATTCTTTATATCGACATTTTTTTCTTGTCTAAAGATGTAAATTATTTATATATAATTTAATATTTAGGAGATATTTGTCTATGTACAATACTAGATCACCTCCTTTACCTCTTTCTTATTAATTTTTTAAGAAAGAGGAGTGAAGTCAAATGTATAATGAATATCCAAAGGATTACTTTCAAATTAAGCACCAAGATGGAATAAATAAATTTTATTTTAGAATTGACAATAAAGATATTGAGGTAAGTGAAGAAATATTTAGAATTTGTAAGAGAAGTCAAGATAAAATTCAATATAATATAAGAAAGCAAGCAACCCAATCAATTATTCATTATGAGAATATTGATGACGTTGCTTTTTTATTTACACAAGAATACTTAAATAATGATATTTTAAATGATTTATTTTTGAATGACTTAATTGACACTATAAATGCTGAAATTCATTGTTTACATAAAAAATATAGAAGTATTGCTATTTGTATTTTTATTCATGGAATGACAGAAATGGAAACTGCTAGATTTTTGACTATACCAAAAAGTACAGTACATGACAGAAAAATAAAAATTCAAAAAATTTTAAAAGAAATTTTAAAAAAATACGGGTAAAAGATATTTTTATTCAGGAGTATTTATGAAGACAGTAGTCTTCAGAGGAGGAGATTAAGAATGA
>Ga0129308_1003684_pt1 | contig 10625 bp, 9 predicted proteins | sample L827metagenome_FD_94440 | JGI IMG/M metagenome (GOLD analysis project Ga0129308, IMG submission 94440) | Ring-tailed lemur group fecal microbial communities from Wisconsin, USA - L827 metagenome | ecosystem: Host-associated > Mammals > Digestive system > Large intestine > Fecal | place: USA... | reverse complement strand
TTACCAATACTCATAACTTCCCCAACAGCTTTCATTTGTGTTCCAAGTTTATCCTGTGCGCCTTTAAACTTTTCAAATGCCCATCTTGCAAACTTAATCACAACATATTCCCCGTCAGGTACATATTTATCTAATGTTCCATATTTACCACATTCAATTTCATCCAATGTCAATCCTGCGGCAAGCATTGCTGAAACAAGAGCAATTGGGAAACCTGTTGCTTTTGAAGCCAATGCTGAAGAACGTGAAGTTCTCGGATTAATTTCAATAACAACAACTCTATCTGTTTGAGGATCATGAGCAAATTGAACATTTGTTCCACCAATAACACCAATAGATTCTACAATTCTAAATGCTTGATCTTTTAAACGATCCTGCACTTCTTGAGAAATAGTCAACATTGGAGCACTACAGAACGAATCTCCAGTATGAACACCTAATGGATCAATATTTTCAATGAAACATACAGTAATCATATTATTTTTAGCATCTCTTACAACTTCAACTTCTAATTCTTCCCATCCTAAAATGGATTCTTCAATCAAACATTGATGGACCAAACTTGCTTGTAAACCACGAGTCACAATTGTCTTTAATTCTTCAACATTATAGACAAGTCCTCCTCCAGCACCACCCATTGTATAAGCAGGTCTCACAACAACTGGATATCCTAATTTTTCTGCAATATCCAAAGCTTCATCCACAGTATTGGCAATCTCACTTCTTGCCATTTCAATATTCAAAGCATTCATTGCTTTTTTAAATTCAAGACGATCTTCACCACGTTCAATAGCATCAACTTGGACACCTAATACTTGAACACCATATTTATCTAAAATACCTGCATTGTTTAATTCTGCACATAAATTTAATGCTGATTGTCCCCCTAAATTAGGAAGTAATGCATCTGGTCTTTCTTTCTCAATAATTTGAGTTAATCTTTCTAAATTCAAAGGCTCAATATAAGTCACATCTGCTGTCTCTGGATCAGTCATAATCGTTGCAGGATTAGAATTGACTAAAACAATCTTATATCCTAAACTACGTAATGCTTTACATGCTTGTGTTCCAGAATAATCAAACTCACACGCTTGTCCAATAATAATTGGTCCTGATCCAATCACTAATACAGTATTAATATCATCTCTTTTTGGCATAACTTTTTTCCTCCGTTTTCTCAAATTTTAAAAAAAACATATCAATAAAAATGATATGTTTACATCAAATATAAAAAATGAGAAAAAGACATCTTATTCAATTCATCAAATTCATAAAACAATGTCATTTGATCTGCCATAATTCTCATTCCTTTCACCGAATATAAGTATATGAAAAAAGTATTATATATTCAAGAAAATGAAAAGAAATTGGTATTTTTTATCACTCTAACAAAAAGTGTTAATCGTAACTTTTTTTTATTACACCTCCATAAAAAGCACACCTAAGACACATCATTCTTAGGTGTTCAATATTAATTAATTCTTGTAATCTTATATCCTACTTCATCAAAAGCATCAATAATATTTTGAATATGTTTTTCTCCATTTGTTTCGCATGTTACACGCAATTCCACTTCTGAAAAACGAGCAAAGTTCTTAAACTGATTATGATCAACACCAATAACATTAACATTCAATTTTGCAAGCGTTTGAGATACAAACTCTAATTGTCCTGGTTTATCAGGTAATTGAACAGAGAATGTAAAAATTCTTCCTCTTGAAATCAATCCCTTATTAATCATTGAAGAAATAGACATAACATCAATATTTCCTCCACTAATCAAAGAAACAACTTTTTTATTCTTCTCATTTAATTTCTTTAATCCTGCTAATGATAAAATACCAGAATTTTCAGCTACTAACTTATGTTTTTCTACCAACAATAAGAAAGCATCCATTAATTCATAATCAGAAACTGTAATAATACCATCAACATATTCTCTAATATAATCAAATGTTTTTTCACCAATTTGTTTAACAGCAGTTCCATCAGCAATTGTCACAGCTTCTTTTAAAGCAACAACTTGATCTTCATTAATAGCAGCTAATGCACTTGCAGCTCCCTCTGGTTCTACGCCAACGATCTTGATAGATGGTTTTAACTGTTTGGCAGCACAAGCAATACCAGAAATCAATCCACCACCACCAATTGGTACTAAAATAATATCTGCATCTGGTAATTCTTCCAAAATTTCCAAAGCAATTGTTCCTTGACCTTCAATAACATCTTCATCATCAAAAGGATGAACAAATGTATATCCATGTTCCTTTTGTAATTCACAAGCTGTATTGTATGAATCATCATACACTTCTCCTGCTAAAACAACCTCTGCACCATGAGATTCAGTTGCTTCAACTTTAATCAAAGGTGTGTGTTTTGGCATAACAATTGTTGCCTTCACACCCAATTTATGAGCAGCATAAGCAACTCCTTGAGCATGATTACCTGCTGAAGAAGCAATCAATCCTTTTTTCTTTGCTTCATCATCCATTTTAACAATCTTATTATACGCACCTCTAATTTTAAAAGCTCCAGTTCTTTGTAAATTTTCAGGTTTAATATAAACTTGGTTTTTACATTCTTTTGAAAATGCTTCACTATATATTAAGGGAGTTGGAATAATCACCTCATCGACTCTCTTTTTTGCTTCCTGAAATTGTTCTAAACTTAACATACAATCACTCCTCCACATAGTGTTCCTATTATATCATAACTTTTGCTTTATTTGAATTGATTTTTTTCATTATCATAAATATAATCTATACTTTTTAGTTTTTCTATAATTTCTTCCTTTGAAACATCAAGATCATCACATAATGCATCTAAAGAACTATATTGATCTCTTAATTTCATATTCACAAAACTCAAAAGCATTGCTGGATCATTTGGTAACATTATACTTCAACTCCTTCCCCTATTTTAGACAACACATAAGCAATTCCATCTTCATCATTTGACAAAGTTATCATATTTGACCTTTCTTTCACACCATCAACAGCATTTGCCATTGCCACTCCTAAACCAGCATATTCAATCATGCTTAAATCATTATATCCATCTCCAAAAGCTATCACTTCTTCTTGTTGAATACCTAACGATTTTGCAAGTCTATCTAAAGAAATTGCTTTATCAATTCCTCTTGCCATAATTTCTATAAAGAAAGGTGCACTTCTATAAATACTCAAATCATTTCCAAAAGGCTTTTTAAATGCTTCTTCAATAGAAGCAACATATTCAGGTTTCCCAGTCAACAAAACCTTATAAATTGGATTAGTTAAATTGTCTTTTAAAGATTCCACTTTTACTTTACCAATATCATTAATTCTTGATTCTAAACAAACATATTCATCATCAATATCCTCACTAATGATCATATCATCTTTATAAGTCATACATGCCAAATGAAACTCCTTAGCACGATCATAAGCTTGTTTAGCTTCATCAATCGTCAACGTTTGTTCATAAATTGTTTTCCCAGTTTTGACCTCAACAACTCTAGCTCCATTGAATGACAATAAATATCCTCCATATTTCTCTAAATCTAAAGTTTTTGCTTCATGCCTTAATCCCGGTGTTGGTCTACCAGAGGCTAATACAATTTTGGCCCCTAGTTCCTGCACATGAATTAATGCTTCCCTTGTTTTTTCTGTAATCTCATTATTTGAATTTTTCAGTGTTCCATCTAAATCCAATGCAATTAATTTATATTTCATATATCCTCCCAATAACATTTATACTATCGTGTTAATTCTCTCATATCTTTGACTCTGGTATATTGCTGATCCTTTTTTCGATATAACTTTCCATTCTTAATTATATAAAAACAAAAATCATTTTTCTTTAATACCATTTCTAATAAACCAATAGCTTTTCTTATATTATTTAACCTTGTTTCATTATGAAATTTTTCTATCCTATATAAACTATTCTTCGCTCCTTCTTCATCATAAATATCTATACAAAAAACATTACGTTCACTTTCAAAAACTATATCATATTTTAAAGGAATGTATTTATATTGGATTTTAAAATATCCCATATGTTCAATAGCTATATGTTTATCAACAAATAGCATATCTTCCTTAAAAGTTTGAAAAAACAATTGTATTATTTCAACAATCAACAACGAATAATTGCTTTTATCTAATGTCATGTTATACTTCTCCTTCAATTTCAATAAATCGTTTTTTATAAAACAATCTATTATCTATATCATTGATGAAATAATGAGCATTTTTCATTTCTATAAATGTGATTTTATCTTAAATGATTTTTAAATATTTGTCTACTGTATTTCTACACTAGAAAATACTATCTCTGTTCATGTATAATGTTTATATATCATCACAAAGGAGAACTGCCATGAACAAAATTACTGCAAAATATTTTCAAACACCTTATCATTATCAGGAATTTTATTGGACAATAGATAATCTATCAATCGTTGAGCATCTTCAACATTATATAGAGGAAGATTTATGTCCTCAACTTCAAAATGATGATATGTCTGGTTTACTTCCTGCATGGAGTGGACATTTATCATCTGTTATAGACAATGCTTTTATATGGGAACTTATTGACAGTCCTGAAGATTTAAATATTCCTATTCTTGTTTGTGAAGATGATTGTGATTTCAATTGCCTTGTGATTCTTGTTCATGTGCGTAAAACTCATCAATATGTTTATTGGGATAAAATTGGTTTATTAAATCAAAAACATAGGAACTTTCATGAAGAAGCATTATCTGGTATTCTATGTTTAGATTCATATACTGATGAAGATTGGCAGAAATATGGAGATAATATTGCTTTAGAAGATATTGAATCTTGTCAATGGAAAGAATGGATTTCTCAAAATTGGAACGAGGAATATATGAGAAGATTAAGAAATTATTTAAAACCTTATATGCAAAATAATGAAAATATTATTTGGATCAAAGAAACTCATTGGCAATTTCTTAATCAAGATTATCAAAATGTTGTAGAACTATATCGAAATTTTTATAGGAGATCTTTATGAATACAAAGAAAATCTTTTTAAAATATGTTTTATTTAATATATTGAGTATGATAGGAATATCTTGTTATGTATTGGCAGATACTCTATTTATATCTAATGGTGTTGGCTTAGATGGTTTAACTGCTCTTAATTTAACTTTGCCTGTCTATAATCTTATTTTTGGTTTAGGTGCTTTAATTGGTGTTGGTGGAGCAACACGCTTTTCTATACTAAGAGCTCAAGGAAAAGAATATGATGCTTCTGCATATTTTACTTATTCATTTTGGATGACGATGATTGTATCAATTCCTTTTATAATCATTGGTGGAGTTTTTCCTGAAATAGTTGTGAAAATGTTAGGCGCAAATTATGAAGTTATTGATATTGCTGCAATATATTTAAGGACCTTTATTATTTTTACACCCTTTTTTATCTTTGAACATGTTGTTGTGACATTTATCAGAAATGATCATAATCCTAGACTAGCTAGTTTAGCTATGTTATGTGCAACTCTTTTTAATATTTTGTTTGATTATATATTAGTTTATCCTTGTCAATTAGGAATGTTTGGGGCTGCTCTTGCTACTGGTGCTTCACCAATCATTGCATTGAGTATTTGTAGTTTGCATTTTTTCAAGAAACAAAATCATTTTCATTTTGTAAAATGTTATTTTCAATGGGAATATATTAAAAATATTATTCAAATTGGTTTTCCTTCTTTTGTTACAGAGTTATCAAGTGGAATTATTGTCTTTGTATTCAATATAGTCGTTTTCAATATTGGTGGTAATACTGCTGTTGCTAGTTATGGAATTATCAGTAATCTTGCGATAGTTGTTACTTCATTCTATAATGGTATTGCTCAAGGTATACAACCATTAATTAGTCAAAGCTATGCAAAATTGAACTATCAGAATATGAAATCTTATCTTCGTTATGCTTATATAACATCTTTGATTATTTCTTTGTTTATATATGTTTGTGTAATCATTTTCCCAGATTCAATTGTAGCTATTTTTAACAGTGAAAGTAATCTGGTGATGGCAAAGATTGCAAAAGAAGGTCTATTCTTATATTTTGCAGGATTTTTCTTTGTTGGATTGAATATGATTACAACTTCATATTTTGCTTCTATTGAAAAAATGAAGCCATCTTCTACTTTATCATTATTAAGAGGTGGTATTGTCATTATCCCTCTTGTTGTCATTTTAGCTCAAATATTAGGAATACATGGAGTCTGGTTATCTTTTCCAATCAGTGAATTATGTGTTTTCATCTTTGCATTATTTTTAAAACATAAGGAGGTTTCATATGAGTAGGAAAGTAAAAATATATCAATGGATCAGTTTTTTTATCATTATGTTTATAAGTAGTTTGGTTGGTGGTTTTTTGATAATAAAATCTATGGATTACTATGCACTATCTCTTGAACTTTTTGTATCTCCTTTAATTGATGGGATTATTCTTTTATTAGCTGGTATATTATTATTTATCAACAATTTAAGATACTTGCATAAACACCCGACTTCTTTTCACTATTTACAAACTGAAGTCATACCAAATATTCAGATAAGTCCTAAAGATCATGAAACTGCATTAAATCGCTTTGAACAATATATGGCTCATGCTAATATCATAAATACTATTTCTAAGAGTTTGATTATATGTACTGGTTTGTTAGCTATTTTTATAATAGATTTATCTGTGTATATTTATAATTCTAATCTTTTGTTTATTATAGATATGATACTTGTATTTCTTTTCATTTTTATTATTCTGGTTGTTACAAATCTTATGATTGCTAAATGTTATAAGACATATATTATACCTGAACTTGAGCATAATGCTTATGTCTTTGTTGATTTCCATTTCATATATCTTTACCAAGATCCAGCTTCTTTACCTTGTTTATTCACTTATAAAATGAATATTGCGACTGGACTATCAAGATTAGGAGAATATGAATATGCAAATATTTATTTGAAACAATTATGGAACGAAGAAAAGCGTTTGACAAAAAACAAATCATATCAACTTATATATTATTTTAATTGTTTTATTTTTGCTCAAAGATTGCATTTAGATAATGTTTCTCAATATAAAGATAAAGTCAATCAGCTATTGAACTCATCTCCACGCTTGAATCGTTCAAAGTCAACTCAATTTATACCTCAACGTATACAGATTGAAGAAGCATTTGCTGATGAAAGATGGAATGATGTGATTCAATTCATTAAAGAAAGTTATCATCTTGATACACAACAAAGAAATCAAACTTATTATGATTATATGCTTTATATTGCATATCTTCATACAGATGAAATGAAAAAAGCTCATGAAATTTATAATAAGTATGAAAATGATAAACATTTTCAAAAACTTATTGAATGGCAGAATAAGACAATCGATTGATTGTCTTTTCTCATATTTTATTAAAATAATTATAATTTATTATTGCATTTAATAAAAAATTATTATATACTTATACCAACTTAGAAAAGCAATGACAAGGAGAGTAGTCCTAAACAGAAGTCTTAGCGAGCTAGAGAATGGTGAAAGTCTAGCGATGGAGTTTATGTATGAAGAACACCTTTGAGCTGTCTACCGAAAGGAAACAAGTAGGCTAGAACGTCTTCAGCTATGTTACAGCTGGCGGGTATCGAGTACTCATTGAAGTATTTTCCGTACCATGTAACTTATGTTTTTTTGTTGGTTATATAGGAACGGGTACTCGCATGTCTATGCGAGTTTTATTTTTATAAAAGGGGAGTGGAATTTATGTGTGGTTTTTTAGCATTAGGTAGTGAAGAATTTTCATTGGAAATATTTGATGAAGCATTAAGTGAGGTTCAAGGTCGTGGACCGGATATGAAGGAATCTTATTATCAATTAGGAAAAACTTGGGGATTTAATCGTTTATCTATTATGGATTTATCACCAAAAGGTATGCAACCTTTTGAATATATGCATAGTATTCTTGTATGTAATGGTGAAATATATAACTATCCTCAATTAAAAAAGAACTTAGAAAAAGATTATACATGTTTAAGTGGAAGTGATTGTGAGATTTTATTACCATTATATCAAAAATATGGTTTAGATGTTATGACACGTATGTTGGATGGTGAATTTGCATTTGTGATGTATGATGATGATACGAAACAAATGATGGCAGCAAGAGATCCTATGGGGATTAGACCTATGTTTTATGGCTATACGAAGGACAAGCATGAAATCAGTTTTGCTTCAGAAGCAAAAGCATTGATGAAGATTTGTGATGATATTATGCCTTTCCCTCCTGGTCATTATTATATGGATGGTCAATTTGTTTGTTATAATGATTTAAGTGATGTTAAAACAATTAATACTGATGATTTAGAAACAATTGCTTATAACTTACGTACAAAATTAGAAAAGGCTGTTGAAAAAAGATTACAATCTGATGCTCCTGTTGGTTATTTATTAAGTGGTGGATTAGATTCATCTTTAGTTTGTGCTATTGCACAAAGAATGCATGACAAACCTATTCAAACATTTGCGATTGGTATGGAAACAGATCCTATTGATTTAAAATATGCTAAACAAGTTGCTGATTATTTAGGTACTGATCATACTGAAGTCATCATGAGTAAAGATGATGTTTTGAATAACTTAAGAAAAGTGATTTATACATTGGAAACTTGGGATATTACAACAATACGTGCCAGCATGGGAATGTTCTTATTATGCCAATATATTCATGAACACACTGATTTAAAAGTTATTTTAACTGGTGAGGTTTCTGATGAATTATTTGGTTATAAATACACTGATTTTGCTCCTAGTCCTGCTGCATTTCAAGCAGAATCTCAAAAGAGAATTAAGGAACTTTATATGTATGATGTTTTAAGAGCAGATCGTTGTATTTCTGCCAATGCTTTAGAAGGACGTGTTCCTTTTGCAGATATTGATTTTGTCAATTATGCTATGAGTATTGATCCTGCCAAAAAAATGAATACGTATAATAAGGGTAAATATTTATTAAGACATGCGTTTGAAGGTTTAGATTATTTGCCTGATGATATTTTATTTAGAGAAAAAGCAGCATTTAGTGATGCTGTTGGACATTCAATGGTTGATTATTTAAAAGAATATGCTGAATCTTTATATAGTGATGAAGATGTAGCAAAAGCAAAAGAGAAATATCCTTATTGTCCACCATTTACAAAAGAATCTTTATTATATAGAGATATATTTGAAGAATTTTATCCAGGGCAAGCCAAATGGATCAAGGATTTCTGGATGCCTAATAAAGAATGGGAAGGATGTAATGTTGATGATCCAAGTGCTCGTGTATTGAAAAACTATGGAGATAGTGGAAAATAGTTATGTTAATAAAAGGAAGACTTCAACTGAAATCTTCCTTTTATATTGAAATTTATGAATGACGGTAGTTCATTATTTTTTGAAACAACAATCTGGTTAATGGTCCAGCAGCAAATAAATTCCATAATAATGCCATTGGAAAGTTTTTTAATAATGTTCCAACAAATATAGCAAAAATTTGGTTAACTGGTGATCCTAATAAAATAATATTAAAAAGAATTGTTGCAACCATGCTCATTGTTGGACACATAATCAATACTGTACAACTAGAAATCATTAGTGTTTTGAAAAATGGATTATCTTGTGGTCTAATGATTTGAGAAGCCAATAAGTGTCCAATTTTATTCCCCCATAGATTAGAAAAGATAAAAACAAATATCCACATGTAAGAAGCCTCAATGAGTGCGTCCCAAAAGACAACATTAGTCATATTGCTTAATCCTCCGGGTAAAGCCTGCAATCCCATCTTGATAGAAACATTATAAACTTCCATCCCATACGCCATAAAAATAGACATCATAACTCCAAATAATATTCCTTGTTTTTTTGTTTTTGGCATAAAAATTCCCCCTTTAAAAAAATAAAAGCACACGCCTAAAGTTTTCACTTTATTTGTATGCTTTGCCATCGTAGCTACACTACAGAATGTATTTTATTTGAAATTAAACAAAAAATCAAAGATTTTTTTCAAAATTTTATGAAATTTTTTATATCCAATGATAATATTTACATGCATATTCTATGCCGTCATGCTTACAATCTTTTGTTACAAATGTTGCGACTTCTTTGAGTTCATCAATTGCATTTCCCATTGCAATACCAATAGGTGCTTGTTTCATCATAGATAAATCATTATGCCCATCACCAAAGACAACGATATCTTCCTCATTACCACCAATATGTGAAATCATATCCAAAATCCCACTATATTTGTCATCAGGTTCTACTATAATAGAAGCTTCATGATATCTCGCATAATGAAGTCCTGTTGTTTTTAAAGAACGCACTTTATATTCTTCTCCTGATTTGACACCAATATATATCTTGTGAATTTCTTCAAACTGTTCATAATGAGAATCATCCATCAAAGTTATTTGTGAAAAATATTGAACTTCCGGGCATTTTTCTTGGAAACAAGAATCATGAGTATAAGTTATCGAAGAATCATCAACCATGACACCAACCCCAATGTCTTTTTCAATACATTCATTAATAATTGTTAATGCTTTTTCTTTGTCCAATGGTTTAATATATACAATTTT
>Ga0129308_1003682_pt1 | contig 10627 bp, 10 predicted proteins | sample L827metagenome_FD_94440 | JGI IMG/M metagenome (GOLD analysis project Ga0129308, IMG submission 94440) | Ring-tailed lemur group fecal microbial communities from Wisconsin, USA - L827 metagenome | ecosystem: Host-associated > Mammals > Digestive system > Large intestine > Fecal | place: USA... | reverse complement strand
CTTCCGCCCACGACCAAAAGGCCTCTAATACAGGCATTTCCTGTATCAGACGCTGTTCCTTCCTGCCCTGGGGAGACAGGACTTCCAGTTTTTTCTCAATCTCAAACACCTTATTGATGTAGCGGATGGCCTGTGCCGGAATCGTTGTTTCCCGGCTTTCCGTATCTTTCGCAAGAGCATCCACAAAGTATCTGCGAAGGTGTGTCCAACAGTAACATCTGGTAATCCCGGATACTTTTTCATAGCCTTTATAAGCATCTGTGTGGATGTATCCGTGGTAACCTTCCAGAAACTTCCGGGGGAAAGTCCCGCTGCGTCCCGGCTTATAATCAAACAGCCTGACGGGATGGCTGCTTTCCTTTATGGAGCAGTATACCCACATATAGGAATCTGTGGTGTTCTTCCTTCCGGCTTCACCCAGCACCTGTACCGGCGTCTCGTCAATGTGCAGGTATCCCTGTTCCAGAAGTCTTTTCCGTAAAAGCCCGACAATCGGAGACAGCCAGTCCCGGTAACTGGCAAGGATCCAGTTGGACATGGTTGCCCTGCTTAAGGTCACACCAAGATCGTTCCATTCGTTTTCCTGACGGTACAGCGGTACGGCCAGCTCATACTTCTGATGGATAACCCAGGCAACCGTGGAAGGGGACACATAAGAGTGCTGGATGACCGGACAAGGCATGGGGGATTTCTCCATATATGCTTTCCCGTTCTTACGACACTCCCTGCATTCGAATGTTTCACGATAATAGTCAATCACACGTACCCTGGCAGGGATGAGCTCGATTTCCGTCCGGACGAATTCCTCTCCCACCGAAACAAGCGGTGAACCGCAGGCCTGGCAGAAACGGTCTTCTTCTGCAAGCGTGCAGAGTTTCTTTTCATGAGGGATGTCTTTCAGCCGTTCTTCTTTCTGACCTGGGAACCTTTTGCGCCGATAGGAAGCAACATCCTTCATATCCGGTTCAGCAGCTTTCGGATCGGACTCCATTTCCGCTTCATCAAAAAGAGACATCTGTCCCTCGATATCAAGGGAGGATGTCTGCTCGGTTGACCTGCCATAAAGCTTACGGGTCAGGAAAGCCACCTTTTCCTGTAGGAGAAGATTTTCTTTTTCCAGCTCTGTAATGCGGTTTTCTAATGCGGAGATCGGTGTTGCGTTGACCATGGAAATCGCTTCCTTTTCGTATTCTAACTGTATTTAGTATAGCATAAAAGTGGCTGAGAAGCCAGTATTTACAAGCTTCTCAGCCACTTTAAAGGATCGATTTCGGATGCAGCTTCTTTACCGCCTTTGGCTGGTCAATGGACAGTCCTTCCAGCAGCCAGCGCAACTCTTGAGCGGATATCCGGCGTACATCCGCCGGGGTTCTTGGCCATTGGAAGTTCCCATTCTCCAGACGCTTGTACAGGAGGACGAAACCGTCCCCCTCCCAAAACAGTGCCTTCATACGGTTACGTTTATGGCCGCAGAAGAGAAAGAGAATGTTGGAGAACGGATCCAGCCGGAAGTTCTGTTGGACGATGGAAGCAAGGCCATCTATGGATTTCCTCATATCGGTATATCCACAGGCAAGGTAAATCGTTTCTGCCCGTGAAAGATCCCCTAACATCTGGATGCAGCCAGAAGGACTGACTGGATCAGGGAAGCTGGCGTATCCGCAGCGATCTCTATCACTGCACTGCCGGCACGGATGATAACCGGTGCGGGATTGGAAGAGCAATGGCTGATAACCGGAATGGATGCAAACACGGTAGTCTCCGGTACTTCAGTGGAAACAGATCCTGCATAGCGCCTATACGGAAGGTCCTCAATCGCCAATTTCCTGATCTTTGCAAGCCAGTAGTAGTAGCTTTTCAAGGAAATGCCATTCTCTTCACACCACTGCTTGTTTGAAAGCCCACTGTCGCGGCAGCGGTGAATGACTTCCAGCCATTTCTGGATATTGATTTGTGTCTTTGCTGATAATTCTTCCATGACATACCTCCGTATTTTAGAGTTTTAAGAGCAGACTCTCAAAACTCTAAAACTAATTATCACGGATTATGGCAGAAAAAGAAATACACTCTGTTATTTGACGCTTACTGTCCACGGCTTTTCTTATTACCTATTATTATCATATATAATAATCGATTTCATAAAATGCCGGACTTTTCCATAGCAAAAAAGCTGCCGGCTGTTATCATTATTCAGCCGGCAGCTTTCGATCATTTAGTAAAATAACTGTGATATAGTTGGAAAAAGCTGTCTGTCACACAACCCTGTCCACCGGAAAAATCCACCACCTCACGCAGGTCATCCTTAAGCTTTACTGCATGTTCCCGTACAAACGGTTCATAGATGGCCAGAAATGCCCTGGTCTTTTTATCCTGGGCCAGCATACTCTTCCTAGCAGCAGTCGCTTCCTCATCATATGCATTGGTACACTTGAAAATATAATACTTTCCGTCCTGCTCCACAATGCCGCTGATCTCATCCTGCTCCAGAGCAAATGCTGCCTCCTGCCTGCTGTCCAGATGGTCATTCCATTCCATGGTATATAAAATCTGAGCATCCTTGGAGCTTCGTGTAGCAATGGAAAAAAAGTCCGCATTTTCCTGCCGGACCTGAGACAGGATATCCTCCGCCCTCTCCCTGGTATCCAGTTCAATCTGCTGAACCTGGATCACCTTTGCCTCCGCGTCACTGACCTCCAGATTTTCATTCCTGGTCAGTTCCCCAACCAGCTTATCTGCTCTGTAATATTCACAATATAAGTCATATATTTCACTCTCTGATACATCTATATAGTCCTTATCCTGGTCTGACAGACTGCGGTAGTATTCCTTTGACAAGGTCTTGAGGGAATCCTTTTCCTGACCTGTCAATTCCACTCCCTGTTCGTCCGCCATCATATTCGTGGTAGCCAGTTCAATGAGGAACTGCTCAATCTGATCGATCAGCTTGTCCTCAAAGGTGACACCACTGTCGTCCGCTTTTACGGACCACAGTTCACTGGTATATACGTTTTGATAACGGTTCCGCTCAGTGGCTGCTATGACCATGATCTGTCCTTTGGTATAATCCTTTTCCACGGTCTTAACACCGTTGGAAGACGCAGCCTTTTTGGAGCAGCCTGCGGCAGGCAGCATAACCGCCATACAGACTGCAATCATTACAGCAACAGCTTTTCCTCTCATCCCCCGTATTCTGTTGATCTTACTTCCGTCCAATAAAGAACTCCTTTCACAGCAGATGTCTTAAAATCTTGAGGACACCGTCATTCTCATTGCTGTCAGCCTGGAACCTGGCTGCTTTCCTCACTTCTTCCCTTGCATTTGCCACAGCAAAACTGTAATATGCCCGGCCCAGCATCTCAATATCATTCAGCTGGTCACCAAATGCCATAGTTTCCTCAGGTTTGATCCCCAAACTATCCTGGATCGTCTCAATGGCCTTTCCTTTGTTCACACCCTTAGCCATGCAGTCCATCCACATATCGCCTGCACATGCTACCTTTAACTCATCCTTAAACTCTTCGTAAATATCTTTGGTGGCTGCTTCGATTCCCTCCGGCTTATAAATAGAAACCTTCACACAGGGCTCATCCAGCTCCAGAAGGTCATCTACCCTGGTCAGGTTGAATTTATAGCTCTCGGTAAGCCACCTGAACAACTCCTCATTGGGGGATTCTATATAATCTCCATTGGCACCTGCATAAACCACTTCCAGATCCGGATACCGGCGCACCTTCCTGATAATACGGTGAACGATCTCCGGCTCTATGGAATATACATAAAGGCTTCTTCCACAGCATCCCACATATGCCCCATTATTAGCAACATAAAAAATCTTTTTTTTCACAGGTTCAAAAGCATGCTCCACACTGGCCCATGGTCTTCCGCTGGCAATGACAAACTGGATTCCCTTTTCACGCAGCTTAAGAATGGTATCAAATACCTGAGGGTTTACACTGGGCGAGCCGTCCTGTACAAGTGTTCCATCCACATCTGATACAATGAGCTTAATCATCTTCCCTATCCTCCAAAAGTCCTTTAATCTCCTGGTTAAGCCTGCCAAGAGGTAGGCCCACCACATTGGCGTAGTCCCCGTCAATTCCTTTTATATAAGCTGCAAACCGGCCCTGTATGCCATATGCTCCGGCTTTGTCTAGCGGTTCCGGACATCCTGCATATTCACTGATCTCCATGGGCGTCATGGGATATACATGGACATCCGTCTTTTCCGCAAAGGTAATACCATGGGTCATCCCCCCGCCCTGGCACAGCAGCACCGTTACACCGGTATATACCTGATGGGTCCGGCCCTGGAGTTTCTCAATCATCTCATAGGCCTTCATGGGGGTCCCGGGCTTACCAAGGATCTCACTTCCCACAGCCACCACGGTATCCGCACCAATGACCATGGTTCCTGCCCCGTATTCTGCAGCTATGTCTTCTGCCTTTTGTCTGGACAGTTCCATTACCACCCGGTCCGGCTTTCGTTCACCGGTTTCCTCCGCCATATGGCTCGGCCTTATCTCAGGTTCGATCCCAATCTGGTTCAGAAGTTCTTTTCTCCTGGGAGAGGCGGACGCCAGTATAACCCGGTATCCGCCCCAGTTCTCATTTCCATTCATGTCATTCTCCTTTAAATGTCCGCCAGATATAAAATACGCAGAAAACCAAAATGCTAATAGAGCTTTAGTACTATTTAGTGCAAATATATCTTTAATACTAATATATCTTCAGGCGGCCGATCGCCCTTTCCTCTTCTTCCATACCGCCCATGCGCAGACGCAGGCAATGGATAAAATCCACCAGGTAAAACACAGTCAGGCCAACCGCTAACATACTGCCCAAATTTCCAGGTATGCTAAACACCAGGGAACGTACCCAGTGATCCAGAAAATAGAAGAAAAACAGCCCCAATAACCCCCAGGCCAGGCTGCTCTCCAGGCAAACCATGCCCCTGTAATTAAATGCCTTGTGGCTGTAATCCCACCAGAACGCACCGAACAGGCGTACCATGATATTGGCTGTCACCAATTCCATCGTGGTGGCCATGGCCATGGATGCCGTATAAAGTTCTACGGGCCTTCCTGACACAGGCTTTAACAGCATACATGCCCCAAGAGCACCAAAACCGTATATGATGCAAAAGGGGCCATGGCCAAAGCCACGGTCCACCACAGGCCGCTTATATTCAACACTGAGGACAACGCATTCCAGCAGATATCCAAGAAAACTATATAGAAAAAACCAGTTAATGAAGCTGTAAATATTCATGCTATCTTCTGTCCTTCCTGTCTAATGTGACGTCTCCCCCAACACATTAAAAGTAAGGATCCATTGCAAGTGCAAGCAGAATTCCCAATATCGCACCTGCCATAACCTGCAGCGGGGTATGTCCCACATACTCCTTAAGTTTTTCCTGAAGCACCTCCGCATTCAGCTTCAGCGGATTTTCCATCAGGATGGAATTGAGAAGTTTGGCCTGCTTACCAGTCTCCCGGCGCACCCCGATGGCGTCATACATAACAACCATAGATACCACAAATGACACGGCAAACTCAAAGGAACCAACCCCATATCTCAGCATGGCCGCGGTCGTCATACCGCAAACCGTGGCGGAATGAGAACTTGGCATACCGCCTGATCCCACCAGCCGCTCCGCATTAAAGCTTTTATTCAGCAAAAAGTCGATCAGTGTCTTAAGGAACTGGGCAACCACCCATCCCATTACTGCGCTGACAAGAATCTGGTTGCCCAGCATTTGTGTCCAAACATTCATATCGCTCTTCTCTTTCCCCTTTCGTTAACGTCTGGCCGGCTGTGCAAAAAAGCACATCATGAGCCAGCGCTTAAACCGGGCCGTTGTCTCCAGCGTACTGCATAGTTTATCCGCACAGGTAATTGCATACCCGGCCTTTGTTACCGGAGGTACCGGTGTCAGGGGCCACATATGACGGAGAATGATCATCTCCTCCTCCCATGACAGATTAAAATATCTGTCCGCATTGCGGAGTGCTTCTCTGGGATGGGTGAATCCATGAAAATGCTTCCCCATCTCCCTGGCATGGGTATGCCAGTCGTATAAAAACAAATCATGGAGAAGCCCTGCTCTCGCAGCGCTTCTCCAATTTCCTCCAAACCTTTTACAGAACTTATATCCAAGATATGAAACCTGTATACAATGGGTCTTGCAGGTCGTTGTCCCATGCTGTATATACTGGTCCATAGACTGGAATACAGGATGTTCCAAAATATCCTTCACACACTCCATATATTCCTGATCACTTGTGTATTCATATAACCCTGATGGCTCCATGGGCATCACACCTTTCTTCCTTTATCAGATATATTATCTGATATTCCAGGTCCTCTGTCAATATCCAATCAGCCAATCGTAAAGTTCCTGATACTTAGCGGCAGATGCCCCCCAGGAGAAATCCCTGGCCATGGCCCTGTCAATGATCTTATTCCACTCACGGCGCTTGCTGGAGTAGATATACTTCGCATAGCGCACACTGCCCAGCATCTCGTGGGCGTTATAATTAGCAAAGGAGAATCCGGTTCCCGCTCCCTCGTACTCATTGTAAGGTTCCACAGTGTCCTTTAGACCGCCTGTTTCCCTGACAATGGGCACCGTGCCATAGCGCAGCGACATAAGCTGGCTCAGACCGCATGGCTCGAACAGAGACGGCATCAGGAACGCATCGCATGCTGCATAAATCTTATGGGACAAGGGCTCTGAATAATAAATCTGGGCAGACACCCTGTCGTGATACTTCCAATCGTAATGACGGAACATATTCTCATACCGCTCATCACCCGTTCCCAGCACCACCAGCTGCAGATCCTCGCTGCACAGTTCATCCATCACGCACTGTATCAGGTCCAATCCCTTCTGATCCGTAAGACGTGATACAATACCGATCATAAACTTCTTCTCATCTACAGGCAGGCCAAGTTCATCCTGAAGCGCCTTTTTATTCTTTGCTTTTTCCTTACGGAAATTCTTGGCATTATAGTTCTGGAAAATATGCGGATCCGTCTCCGGGTTGAACTCGTCATAATCAATTCCGTTCACAATCCCCCTGAGACTGTCTGCCCTGGCTCTCATCAGGCCGTCCAGACCCTCACCGTAAAACGGCATCTTGATCTCTTCCGCATAGGTGCTGCTCACTGTAGTGATAGCATCCGCAAATACGATTCCGCCTTTCAGCAGGTTACCATCTTTGTATGCCTCCAGCTTATCCGGTGCAAAATAGTAATCCGGCAATCCTGTAAAGCGCTGAATAGTCTTCACATCCCATACTCCCTGGAACTTCAGGTTGTGGATCGTGATGACCGACTTCATATCCCGGAAAAAATCTCCCTCGTGGAATCTGTCCTTAAGAAGTACAGGAATCAGACCAGTCTGCCAGTCATGGCAATGCACCACATCCGGCTGAAAACCAATGACCGGCAAGGCCGACAGGGCCGCCCGGCAGAAGAAGCAGAACTTTTCCAGATCCCAGTACCAGTCACCGTAAGGTTTAGGTCCGTTGAAATAGCTCTCATTGTCAATAAAATAGAAAGTGACGCCTTCATGCTCATATTTAAGAATCCCTACATAGCGGCTCTGTCCCAGATAGTCCATATAGAAGTGATTCACATATTCCATACGGTCACGCCACTCCTGCTTGATACACAGGTACTTGGGGATTATAACCCTTACATCAAAAAACTCTTTGTCAAAGCACTTAGGCAGAGAGCCAACTACATCTGCCAGTCCTCCTGTCTTGATAAACGGCACTGCTTCTGAAGCTGCAAATAATATTTTCTTCATCCAAACCTCCCTCTCCTGACGAACAGGTTCCTTATGCCTTTCCATATAGTATACCGTATTTTACCGAAATTAGGAAGTTCTTTCTGATTAAATTACTTTAAATTTTTTTGTATTCCAGAAGTATTTTATCTGATATCAGCGCAATAAATTCAGAGTTAGTGGGTTTGCCTTTTCCTGTGCTGATCGTATATCCGAATACTTCATCAATGGTTTCCATCTTTCCCCTTCCCCAGGCAACTTCAATCGCATGACGAATGGCCCTCTCCACGCGGCTGGCCGTTGTCTGGTTCCGTTTTGCAATGGCCGGATAAAGGATCTTCGTGACAGAGCTCATCATTTCCTGGTCCTCCACAGACATTGCGATTGCGTCCCTTAAATACTGATAACCCTTGATATGAGCAGGAATCCCTAACTCGTGAAGCATTTTCGTGATATCTGTCTCCAAATGCTCCTTCATGTATTCCTCTCTTGTGATATGTGACTCCTCTCCCGGTTCAAAGGGAGCTGTCACCACCTTACCCATGGTCTGCTTTTCCGGCAGCTTTCCAATGTGGCGGATCTTGTTGACCAGAATCTCTTTGTCGAACGGCTTCATCAAATAGTAGTTCGCTCCCGCTTTGAACGCGTCTTCTGTCATCTGCTCTCCACCTACTGCACTTAAAATGATAAACGCAGGATTTTTCATAAATGTATGTTCGCTCTTTACCTTTTCCACCACGGATATCCCGTCAATTTTCGGCATTACCAGATCCAACAGCACGATATCCGGCGTTGTATCCACAATCATGTCAATGGCATCAGCGCCATTATCTGCCTTACCAATTACGGATAATCCATCCTCAGCATTGATCAGCTCATCCAGAGTATTCAGAATCAGCGGATTGTCATCAACAATCGCAACATTCAGCTTTTCCACTTCCTTTTACCTCCTAAAATTGTTTGCCTGTGCTAAACTACCTGCTAAAATATGTGTTAGTTGATTTTCGACCTTCTGGTTTACAAAAATCCATATCATTCGTCCTGAGCTCCTCGCGAATCTTATTATATATGTTCCCCATAACATATATCAACGATTCGTGGTCGCAATTTTAGACACATGTCGAATTATAATTGTATCATTGAGGGTTATATTTTGCAAGTTATTGTTTTGCAAGTTAACGAATCCGTAACAAATAACCACTATATTTTTAGCATATTTTCACATTTCGACACACATTTTGTCATAAATCGCCAGTAATCGACTAATTAACCCATATTTCATCATGCACTATTATAGAACGCATCCAACGCACTTTTTCTCCTTGTCTTTTTCTGCCGGATTCCTCAAATTCATGCATCAGCAAGATACCCATGGGCTGTATTTTCTTTGTGAATTACGCGTAAAAACCATGTAATTTTGTAACCCTTTTATACTTTGTCCCTCATGTGTCGCAGCGGGAAGTGACATGAATCTGGATATTTTAGCAAAATATTTCACTGTGGTAAATCATTAAATTGGTAGTTTGTACGTGAAGCCCGCGCGTAGGAGGGGGAGTTATATTTATTTCAATGATTGGATATAAGGTGACAATTAGGGTTATTAAGTTAGATTGGTTCGTGTTTGTGCGAAGGGATGTTCTGAGTTTTTTTGGTGTAGAGGTGGATGGACGATCTGATGTGGCATGTTCTTCTTTTTGGGGGATTCAATCTAGCTTATATCGGCGGATTGATGATTGATATAAACTCCTGCCATTTCTGTTTGACATAATTTCACTAGGATATTCCTCACATCCGCTGGCCGCTGGAGGATATGATATTCTGAGGCAGGCTGCGCCACTTCTGAATAAAAATTTCTTTTGTTCCATTGCCACATAGGTGAAGGATCCGTATATGATCGTTGAATGCTTTTTAGTGTGATGGATAATTGAGGCATATGATGTTTGAACGTGTGATTACTTTTGGGTTATTGGAATGGGAGTGTGTTTGGTTTTCTTTATTGTAGAAGTGATGTTTTTGTTTTTTAGAAAAAATTGGAGATGTTTTTTTGGGAAGATGGGTGTATTGGAATAATTAACGGAGGGAGGCTATGTGGTTTTTGTATTGGGGTGATTTGATTTCTTTGATTTCTTTTGCATGTCGATCACTTATTCGGTACGCTGGAAGAACAGGATAGTCGGGTTTATCAGAATAGTGCTTTCATCTGATGTTTTAATATTTTTTATATTATATGACTTAATTGATTCGGCTGGAATTAACCTATGCTGGGGCTGACCGTTTAGGGCGCAGCGATATCAATATTACAATGGATTTCTATCACCACAGCTTCCTTGCGGAAGCTGACGCTTTATAATTTGGGTAACATTCTGAAATTAACTGATTTCAATCCACAGCCCCCTCGCGGAAGCTGACATTGCAGGTAAATAACAAGGCTGACTACCTGAAAATTTCAATCCACAGCCCCCTCGCGGAAGCTGACGTCCTCCATAATTTCTCATTTTGTAAAGATATTATGATTTCAATCCACAGCCCCCTCGCGGAAGCTGACATAGTATGCCAATCTGGAATGGAGGAGAAAGATATTTCAATCCACAGCCCCCTCGCGGAAGCTGACCAGACAACCTGATAAAGTCCGCGGTCGCCGTGTGATTTCAATCCACAGCCCCCTCGCGGAAGCTGACGTTGGACGTTTCCTGCTTTTAGGATTTGCATACTATTTCAATCCACAGCCCCCTCGCGGAAGCTGACAGCGCCTACATTACTGGTTACGCCAGGTTGGAAAATTTCAATCCACAGCCCCCTCGCGGAAGCTGACGATGATATTGTAGTGGATGTAGT
>Ga0129308_1003681_pt1 | contig 10628 bp, 10 predicted proteins | sample L827metagenome_FD_94440 | JGI IMG/M metagenome (GOLD analysis project Ga0129308, IMG submission 94440) | Ring-tailed lemur group fecal microbial communities from Wisconsin, USA - L827 metagenome | ecosystem: Host-associated > Mammals > Digestive system > Large intestine > Fecal | place: USA... | reverse complement strand
TTTTTTTCTCCTTTTCTTTTATTATATCAATAAAGGTAGAAATATTGCAATTACTAAATTTGTACCAATAAATAAAATATAACAGGACATATTTATTGACATCGCTTTCAATGTTTAGGTATAATAATAGAAAGGCATAGATAAAATATTGTGGAAATTTAATGTGAAATCATAAGTAACTTATAATATTAAAGAGATTATATAATCTATAAGATATTTATTGTATTTTGCTATGTTTTAAAAGAAGGAAGGGGAGATGAGAAAATGAAATTAAAACATTTAAAAAAAGTGAATATTCTTTTCGTATCATTGGCAATGATGATTGCAACTATTTGTGGCTATAATCTAAATATTGCAAATGCAGAAACAGAAAATTCACATGAAACTATTAAAATGCCTATAACAATTTATGACCATCTCAATGATGGATTATTATTTGAATATCCCTTAGATGGGGGGGGTAGCATCAGGACAATTAGGTGAAGATTTAAGTATGTATACAAGTATGTGGAATGGGCTAAAGCAAGATTTAATCGAAACTACACTTGATACAAAAACAAGAACACCTGTTTATACACAAAAAACTGTTGAGCAAGTTGCTGAAATTGTTAAGAAATTAATGGATTCAGGATATAATGGTGGTAAGATAGATGAAAATGGTAATGCTACTAATGAAGTATATAAGCAACTTTATAAACAGATTACAGGTCAAGAGTTTGGAAGTAAAAATTCAAATGAAATTTTACCAATTCAAGCCACTTTTGAAGAGGCGGTTAGAACCCCGAATAGTATTCAACTTTCTTATTCACAAATGGGTTGGACATTAAAGGATAATCAAGGAAATGACACTGATGAAAAAAGCGAGGCATGGAGTTTAAAAGATGAAGATCATTTGCGTTCTTCTGAAATTAATGCAACTGCAATTCTTGATTTTGGTGAATTATCAGCAGGAGATTATACTTTACAATATTATGCATTACAAGGAATGGACGCTCAACTTGTTTATGGAGATAATGATACTGTAATAACTAAATTACAAAATGTAACAAGTAAATATTGGGGTAATGAATATGTGAGTTTTAACCTTCCTCAAACTTCTAAATTGAAATTAAAATTAAAAGTGGTTGAAGAAAACGCAGAAATTTGTAATGGGATTTTAGCAAAAGCAGATGGAACAAAATTAAGAGATAATTTTACGAAATACGAACTGCAAATGGAAGATAAAACAATTGCAACATTGACTAATTTTAATATTAAAGGAGGAGAAAATACACGTTGGACAGTAGGTCCATATGGTATTACATCAGGAGATAATTATTATTCAGATGCTGGAGAAATCTATATTGAACAAGATGTAAAAGCAGGAGTAAATTACCAATTAAAATGTGCTAATGAACGTTGTAAGATTTTAGTGCTTGATACTAATAATACTCAATTGGCAGAACTTAGAGTGAAAGAAGATGCAAATGGAAAATTAGTATCTGAAACAGAAGTAAATTTTATAGTTCCTGAAGGAGTTGATAAAATTAGAATAAAAATATCTCAGGACGAGAATGCTTCTCAAGAGTCTGGTTATAGAGGAGTAAGAGAAATGTATTTAATTTCTCTACCAGTTGCAAACTTAGGTACATATAATGCTACAATAGAAAAATTTGGAGATAAAAATAGTAAAAAGGGATTAGATAGCTCTAAAAAATTAACTGATGTAAATACTTGCATGGACTATGCATATTATGTTCTTAATACTTTTTGGTTGAGTACAGGAGATGATATTACACAGAAAACGAATAATTATAAATCTATAACATTGAATAAAGACGGAGATTACTATAAAATCGATCAAGATAATTTAGTATACGATTTAGAAAATAACACGATTTATAAAGATGCTAAAGCACCAAAGGGAGCTGGATATTTTCCTTTAGATAATAGTGTATTAGGTGATAAAAATGATTTAAATGATAAGTTTAAAAATGATGGCGAAATACTTGATGAAAGTGAAAATCCAGTTAAACATAATTATCATTTTGCAACAAAAGCTCATACACAATTTGTGTATAAACAAGGAATGAGTTTTCATTTTACAGGTGACGATGACGTTTATGTTTTTATTGATGGTAAAAAGGTCATAGATTTAGGTGGAGCGCATGGAAGTTTAGAAGGAGTAGTCAATCTTGATGATTTAAATTTAACAGAAGGAGAAGTATATGATTTAGATTTCTTCCACCTAGAAAGACATTCTAGTGCAAGTAATTTTGCTATTACTACTAATATTACTTTTGAAGAACCTAAAACAACAACAAAAGTTGAGTTTTATAAGGGTAATAATATACCTGTTACTAATGAAACTAGAGCTAATATTGGTGATGAAATAGGTATTAAGTATATAATAACTGCTGGTAATAAAGGGACAAATAGTAAACCGGAAATGTTTGATCTTTCTTTTAACGATAGTGAATTAGGTATCACAATTAATGAAGATGGAATTAATTTATCCAATGATGTATATGTGAAAGAAAATGAAGGAATTACATTTAAAATTACAGGTAAAGAAGATGTTAATATATCATATGCTGACTTAAAAGATCCTAATAAACAAGATGAAATTAAAGAAAAAATATCTCAATTATCTGTTGGAAAAGAAGGAATTATTTCTGTAGAAGGTCTATATAAAAAGGTTACTGATCAATTATTTAAATCAAAGGTAACAGGTTCTTTGAAAGTAAAAATGAACGAATATAATGATAAGACAGGAAATTTTGAAGAAACGACTAAACAAGCATCTTCTTCAAGCACATTAACATTTGCACCAAACAATACTCCTATAGCAATTCTTGATGTAAAATTTGTTGATAATGTTGAAAAAGAGTTTAATGATCAAAATCAAGATAAAGCTTATGATACTCAAAGAGAAGGTACAAATATTAATCTTGTTTATACATTAACTGCAAATTCTGATTATATGAAAGGTATTGCTATTGAAGATGAAAATGGATTTAGTATAAGTAAAGATGGTATTAATATTCCTGTTGGATTTAATGGTAATAATTTAACAGTTAGTTTATTTAGACAAGGGCAAGAAAATGCTGAAATAGTTTTATCAGGAAATATATTATCAGACAAGATTAGTACAGTTTTCGGTACATCAAATGATGCATGGGTATTAAATAAAGATGATAAGATTGTTATAAAAGGATTAAACAAAAAATTAGATAAAGATACTACGAGTGTTACTTCTAATGTTACAGCAGAATTTTATGGACCAACATTTAATTATAATGAAGAAACTGCAACATGGGAAAAAACATATATTTCAGCAGAAGATTTACAAGATATAGCATCTATATCTAAAAGTGATACTTATACAGTTATATATGAAGTTGATAATCCAAGTGTTGCTAATATAGATACAAGAGAAATTAAAGATAAACAAAGAGTTCAAAAAAATGAAACGAGTAGCCAACCACCTGTAGAAATTACAAATCCACATTATGAAAAAATTGGTTGGAAGAAGATAGTTAATGGACAAGAAACAACTCTTGATAAAAATATTCAACCAAGTCAAGTCGAGATTACAGCTGATACAACTTTCACAGCAATAACTCAAGCAAAGAAATATCCTTGTCAAATTAAGTTTGTCTATTTAGATAGCGAAGGACATGAAGAAAAAGCAGTGACTGATAAAGATGTTGAATCTCAATCATATGGAAGTGAATGGAAAATAACTCCAAGTAATATTGAAGGTTATGATTTATTAGATGGAACTTATAGTATTACAGTAAGAGGTACTACAGTAGAAGAAAATACTATAACAGTGACATATAAGAAGAAAAAACTTAATATAAAATTTAAAACTGATGGAAATGGATCACTTGAAGGAAATACCGATACACCTGTTGAATATAGTCAATTACCAAAATTTCCAACACCAATAGCAAATGATGGTTATGAATTTACAGGATGGACAATTGAAGGTAAAAATGAAATTGTTAATCCTTCAAAATATCTAATAACTCAAGATACAATATTTGTTGCTCACTATACTCCAATTCAATATACATATCAGGTTAAATATGTAGATACAGATGGAAATGGAATAGCACCAACAGAAAATAGAGATAAAACTTATACAATTGGGCAAACAACTGACAAGGAGATTGCTAAAGATATTACAGGATACAAGCTTGTTTCAGAAAAAGAACAAACTTTAAAAATTAATAGTGATAAAACAAAAAATGTTATTGTATTTGTTTATGATAAGAAAGATTATGAAGTGAAATTCATTACTGATGGAAACGGAAGTATTGAAGGAAAAGATACATATACAGTTAAATATAAGGAAAATGTAAGTGATGTTCCTACAGCAACCCCAAATAAAGGATATAGCCGTATGGAAGGCTGGGCAACAACTATTGATGGAAAGGAAGTCATTGTTACAAATCCTAAAGATATTGAAATTACAGGTAATATGGTATTTAAGGCTCGATTTGCTAAAAATATATATCCTTATACAGTTGAATATGTAGATGATAAAGGAAATAAGCTTTATGAATCAAAAACTGGTATCAATGGTCTATATGGAGGTAAAATAGAAGAAGCAGCAATAGTTATTGAAGGTTATACTCCTGATGAAAATAAAAAATCAATTACTATTGATACTGAAAATAATGTTATAAGATTTGTATATTCTAAGAAGTCTTATGATGTAAAATTTGTTACAGATGGAAATGGAACACTTACAGGTAAAGAAGAACAAAAAGTTAATTATAAAGAAAAAGTAAGTGAAAATAATGTACCACAAATCAATGAAAGTACTGGATACACGTTTAAATATTGGACAACAATCATTAATGGAAAAGAGGAAATTGTTAATCCTTCTGAAATTGAAGTTGTTGGAACAACAGTATTTACAGCTCATTTTGAAGCTAATCAATATGAGTACACAGTAAAATATGTTGATACGAATGGAAGAGAAATTGCTGAATCAGTAACAAAAGAAGAAGTATATGGTAAGGAAGTAAAAGAAGTACCAAAAGAAATTGAAGGTTACGTTGCAAAAGATAGTGATAAGACAATCACAATTAATACAGAGAACAATGAAATTATATTTGTCTATACTAAAGTATGTAATGTATTATTTACAACAGATGAAAATGGTACTTTAGGTGAAAATACTCAACAAATAGTTGAATTTGGAAAAACGATAACGACTGTACCAGAATATACAGCTAAAGAAGGTTATACATTTGTAGGATGGACAACAACAGTAGATGGAAAAGAAGTAGAGGTAGATGATTTATCTAAGGTTACAATCTTAAAGGATACAGTATTTACAGCTCATTTTGAAGCTAAGAAATATGATTATACTGTAAAATATGTTGATGAGAATGGAAAAGAAATTGCAGAATCAATAACAAAAGAAGGAATATATGGTCAAGAAGTAACAGAAACACCAAAAGAAATTGAAGGTTATGTTACAAAAGATAGTGATAAGACAATTACTATAACTACATTAGGAAATGTTATTATCTTTGAATACAATAAAGTTAAGACTGATAAACCAGAAGAACCAACTTTACCATCAATTACAGATTTAGTTATTTATAAAGTGGATCAAGATGGAAAATTCTTAACTGGAGCTGCATTTAAATTAGTAAAAGTTGAAGATAATAAGGAAAAAGTTATTGATACACAAAGTACAGGATCAAAATTTGAGTTTAAAGATTTAACAGATGGTAAATATCGTATTTATGAAACAGTTGTACCAAAAGGATATAAGGGAATTGATGGATATTTTGAAATAGAAATCGTTGACGGAAAGATTTATTATGAAGAAAAGTTAATAGAAGTCTTGACAGTTTATAATACAAATGATGGAAATAATTCATATGTACAAGGTGATGAGATAGATAAAGATAATCATAAAGAAGAAGTACAAGATCAAGAAGTTAATGATAAAGTAAAAACATCTGATGAACAAAATATCATTGGTTATGCTGGAATGTCAGTTTTAGCAATTGCTATTATGTATTTATTAAAGAAAAAGAGATTAATTAAACATTAGTCTTATGTAAAAAAGGAGTCATTTTGACTCCTTTTACAATATATGAAAATGTTTTAAAGCATTATATATACCATCATCATCAATATCATTAGTGACATAATCAGCCTGAGATTTAACTTCATCATCAGCATTTCCTAAAGCAACTCCTATATGACAAAATTGGAACATATCTATATCATTGTGACCATCACCAAATGCCATTGTTTCATCTTGATGAATATGATAATATTTTAAGACTTGTTTTATACCATTTTGTTTCCCACCATTTTTTGGTATTAAATCGATAGCTAAAGGATGCCATCTTGTTTTTTTACAGTGGGGCATGAGTTCAAGTATTCTGTTTTCTTTTTCTTCATTAATACCATAGGGAATAACTTGATATATTGGCTGAGTTAATCCTCTATGTAAATCATTAATATCAGGAAGAGGAGTTGATATAGCGTCTTGAACAGTTTGAACAATTTCATCATTATAATTGATATACATCAGTTCCTTTTCTACAAATATACACGGAAAAGGTTTTTTGTCTATGTCATTGATCATGTTATTTATATCTTGTTGATGAATAGGTAAATCATAGATCAGTTCTTTTTGATTATAACAATATTGACCATTAAGTGTTATATATCCTTCAAATTCTAAGTCATCAATAGGTAAATCTTTCATTTCAGATATATGTCTACCTGTTGCAATAAAGGTGAGAATTTCTTTTTCTTTTAATAGATGAAGTGCTAGTTTTGTTGATTTAGGAACTTTTTTTGTTTGATGTGAAAGTAAAGTTCCATCAATATCAAAAAATATTGCTTTTATCATATGGATCTCCTTTTTTTAGTGTATAATAATACTATCATAAAAGAGGGGATTAGTCATGAAAAAATTAGCTCATAGAGGATATAGTGCAAAATATCCAGAAAATACAATGTTAGCTTTTCAAAAAGCTATTGAAAGAGGATTTGATGGTATTGAAACAGATGTTCATTTGACAAAAGATCAGCATCTTGTTTTATGTCATGATGAAAAAATCAATCGTACAAGTAATGGTAAGGGATATATTAAAGACATGACTTTATTGCAGTTACAACAGTATTCTTTTCATAATGGCAGTGTATATGATGAAAAAATACCATTATTGAAAGATCTATTGTTATTAATCAAAGATAAAGATATATTATTAAATATTGAAATAAAAACGGATAATATTCATTATGAAGGTATAGAACAAAAAGTATATGATTTAGTGAATGAAATAGGTGTTCAAAAACAAGTGATTTATTCATCATTTTATTTACCTTCATTATTAAAAATGAGAGAAATTGATGAAAATGTATATATTGGTTATTTGTTTGAATATTCTTTAAAAAAGAAAAATAAAGAAACATTAGATAATCATATTCATTATGTACACCCTAAATACTCAATGATTACTAAAAATGTCATGGATTTTTATAAAGAAAATCATATAGAAGTTGCAACATGGACAGTACCAAATAAAGAACAATATTTAAAATTAAAAGAATTAGGAGTTAAAATCGTTATATCTAATGAATATTTAGATGAATAAAATTTCAAAGATTTTTGAAAAACTGTTTTCATGAAAATATTGAAGTCATATAAAAGAAAAATGATATGCTTTTTTGTATAAGTTTTTTCGATTGGTTAAAACTAAGAAAAAACGGAGATGAGATAATGAAAAAAGGCATGGTTAGAAGAATAGATGAATTAGGAAGAATTGTTATTCCTAAGGAAATGAGAAAAAGACTGAAAATGAGAGAAGGAGAAAGTATTGCTTTTTTTATTGAAGATGATTGTTTAATGTTAAAAAAGTATAGTGAAATAGAAGGTATTAGTGAAACAGTTGAAGCATTGATGAGATCGTTGTATGAGAAGTATCAAAATTCTCTATTTATAACTAATAATGAGAAAATCTTATATTGTAGTGAAGATATTTTATCTACTTATCAAAAAAGAGAGTTAAGTGATTATTATAAAAATTATGTTAAAGAAGAAAAAAATAATGAAACGATTGAAATCATTGATGGTGAAATGGAAGAAAGAGTTTATATTTATCCTTTTATGATAGAAGGGAAGATGATTGGGAGTTTAGGTATCTTGATAAAAAAGACTCCATATCATATAATAGATAAACAAGTGATTAAATTTGTTGTAGAAACGATTGAAAGGGAGATATTATCATGCGTTTAGATAAGTTTTTAAAAGTATCAAGAATTATAAAAAGACGTACTTTATCTAAAGAAATCAGTGAAGCTAATCGTGTTAAGGTCAATGGCAAGATTGCTAAACCAGCAACTCAATTAAAGATTGGTGATATTATTGAAATTGAATTTGGTAGAACGATTTTGAAAGTTAAAGTTAAGGAATTAAGAGAACACGTTTTAAAGAATGATAGTTCTATGCTTTATGAGATTATTGAGGAAGTAAAAAAAGAAGAAGTTATAAATCAGTTATAATTCATATCCTTCTTTCATATATAATGATAGGAGGATAAATTTATGGAAAATAATAATTCATTACATTTTGAGCATACACCTTATCACAATATTTTTGTAAAGGATCGTAAGAGTATTGAGCTTACAGGAGTAAAAAGAATTGAAAGTTTTGATTCGTATGAATTTTTAATTGAAACTTCTTTAGGTTTTTTAAATATTGTAGGTAGTGATTTATCACTCATTCGTTTAGATCAAGATCAAAATGAAGTGAGTATTAAAGGTAATATTGATGGTATCAGTTATGTTTCTGATAAAAAGAAAACACACCAAAAGGAAAAAATGTTTAATAAATTATTGAAATAATGAGTTTATTTGTTCAGCTTCAATGTTGTGTTTTTTCCTTTGTTTATGGTTTTTCTATGGTTGGTGTTTATCATCTTTTTAACAGATTATTATGGCGTTTACCTGTTCTTTTCAAGGGTGTAATCCATTTTATGATGGGAATTGCTTTTGCTTTTGTTTTTTATCAGGGAATGGTTTTCTTTGATTATGGGATATTGTATATTTATGATTTCATTTTCTTGTTTTTAGGCTATTGTATTTATCAAAAATACTATGCTTATTATGAGTTGATGATTATTGAAAAACAAATTTCTTATTTCAAGAAAATAATTCACCCATTCATCTTTTTTTTAAAGAAAATTAATGCTATAATGAAGAACAGAGTAAGAAAGGTGATGAAAAAATGGCAAAAAGAAAACCAAGATTCAAAAAATTCATAGGTTTTGTCTATGTTGCTATTGCAGTTGGTTTACTGTATTCTTTAGTAGCTAATGCTCAAAGAGTTTATCAGCGTAAACAAGATCTTACTCAATTACAGCAACAACGTAATACTCTTCAAAAAGAAAAAGATAAATTAAAAGAAGAAGTTGATTTATTAAGTGATGATGATTATGTTGTTCGCTATGCAAGAGAACATTATATCTTCTCTAAAGATGGAGAAGAAGTTGCAACATTACCAGAAACTAAGAAATAAGCATTTGCTTATTTTTTTGTATTTAAAAGGAGGATAACAATGTTTGTTGGATTTGATTTTAAAATGAAAAAATTATCTAGAAGTAGACACATCACTGTATATTTACCAGATGATTATTATTACAATCAAAAAAAATATCCAGTGTTATATATACAAGATGGTCAAAATGCTTTCTTTGATAGTTTATCCTATGCTGGTACTAGCTGGGGATTTTTAGATTATGTAAAAGAAACAGGATTAGAAATCATTATGGTTGCGATTCCTTGTAATACATATCAACATAAAAGAGAAGATGAATATGGTCCATGGATCATTAACGAAGAGTTGTCTTATAGAGAAACACATGAAGAAGGTAAAAGAATTGGTGGCGAAGGAAAGTTATATGTGCGATGGATGGTTGATGAATTAAAACCATATATTGATCGACGCTTTAGAACAATGGTTGATGATACAGCTATTGTTGGCAGTTCAATGGGAGGCGTTATTGCTTCTTATGCCGCTTTAGCATATCCACATATTTTTAAAAAATCAGCTTCACTTTCTACAGCTTACTGGTTCTATTATGATGAATTTAAGGATTTAATTGAAAATCAAGATTTAAGTGAAATAGAGAAGTTTTATTTCGATTTAGGAGAATTTGAAGGTTGCGGTGATGGTGAAGTTGATGATTGGTATCGAGAAAGTAATGATTTCATTTATGATTTAGTCAAAGACAGGATTTCTAATATCAATTATCAATATTTTGAAGGTGCAGCCCACAATGAGGGTGAATGGCGACAAAGACTCCCAATATTTATGTCATATCTTTATGAATTTTAAAAATAGAAATAGCTATTTTCAAGAAAAGTAGCTATACTATAAATGAGAGGTGACACTATGTATAAATTAATATTATCGGATTTAGATGAAACATTGTTAGTTAAACACCATGTTCCAGATTTTAACGCCAAAGCGATAAAGGAAGCAAGAAAACAAGGTGTAAAATTTGTTCCGGCAACAGGGAGAGCTTTTAATATGATTCCTGAAATATTACAGGAAATTGATGCGTATCAAAAAGAAAGTGAATATTCTATTTGTTTTA
>Ga0129308_1003678_pt1 | contig 10636 bp, 11 predicted proteins | sample L827metagenome_FD_94440 | JGI IMG/M metagenome (GOLD analysis project Ga0129308, IMG submission 94440) | Ring-tailed lemur group fecal microbial communities from Wisconsin, USA - L827 metagenome | ecosystem: Host-associated > Mammals > Digestive system > Large intestine > Fecal | place: USA... | reverse complement strand
GGTTCTGCCTGAAAGCTTTCCTGCAAGGCCTGCAATTGCTGCCTGAGCTCCTCGGTGAGATTTTCACTTTGGGCCAGCTCGTAGAGAGCCTGGCCGTAAACGCTTCCAATCTGGGTCATGCCTGGTCACCCAATTCGTTGATGAAGCGGTCAATCAGGCCGGACTGATCCTTCTGGTCCAGCTCCCGCTCCACCACCTTGCTGGCGATGGCCATGGCGAGGCCGGAGATTTCGTCCTTGGCCTCGTTGATGGCCTTCTTCTTCTCCATAGCGATGTCCGCAGAGGCCTTGCTCTTGATCTGAGCGGCCTGCTGCTGGGCTTGACCGATGATCTTTTCGGAGCGCTCGGCAGCGGATTTCTGAGCGCTGGCCAGGATTTCGCTGGCCTGCTGGTTGGCCTGGAGCATATTCTGCTCGTAGGTCTTCTTGATGTCCAGAGCCTCCTGACGGGCGGCCTGGGCGTCATTAATCTGCTTGTCCGCTGCCTCCCGGCGCTGGTCCAGAACGGCCAGGATTTTATCCAGGAAGAATTTCTTCACAATGAACATCTGGACAAACAGGTTGCAGATGGTGGCAATCAGGGTTAGGGGCTCCACTGCCACAAGGGACTGATAAAGTGTCTCCATGGAATTGCCTCCTTCCGGTTGGAATAAATTGTTTTTCGCCGGAGGATCAGCCCAGGAACTTCATGAACTGGCCGGGAGCGAAGAAGATCAGCAGCAGGCCGGTGACGAAGCCGTAAATACCGGTGGTCTCGGACAGAGCAACGCCGAGGATCAGGGTGCTGGTCACGTCGCCCTTGCACTCGGGCTGACGGCCGATGGCCTCACAGGCACGGGCAACAGCGTTGCCTTCGCCGATACCAGGGCCGATACCGGCGATCAGAGCAAGACCTGCGCCGATTGCACAGCCGCACAGAGCGATACCTTTTGCCAAAACGGTAAAATCCATAAAATTTGCCTCCTAAAATAATAATGACAATTTTATTCAAATGGCCTTTCGGCCTCTTTGACGTGATTAACCCGCCGCCTGCTTGATGAAGATGGTGGTCAGGGTGCAGAAGATGAAGGCCTGGATGCAGCCGCCGAACCAGTCAAAATAGAAGCTGGTGATGGCGGGCAGGCCGATGGTCAGCCAGGGGAACTGGACGCCCAGCAGGCTTACAAGGGCCAGCACACCCAAAACGCCGACGATGATGCCCAGAACCTTGGGGAACTTTTTCTTCTTTGCTCTGCCCAGGAAGAACAGGGCGGCGCCAATGGCCGCAGTGCCCAGGGCGGCAAAGATACTGGAGCCCAGCAGGCGCATCAGGCCGTAGCTGGCGGCGGTAAGGGAGCCGTAGATCAGGGCGCTGATGACGGTGCCGGAGAGAATGTTGCCAAAGTGACGGCAGGCCATGCTAATGGGGGTAAAGAGCTCGGACATGACGTTGATGGGAGCCATGACAAAAATGGGGTCCAGGAAGCCTTTCAGATAGCCGCCGATACCGGAGGATTTGATTTTGTGATAGGTAATCAGCACGAACACCACCAGCGCCCAGCCCAGCTCGGTCATCAGGTCGGCGGTAGGGCTCCAGATGCCCAGCAGGCTAATCAGGTTCGACACCACGCTGGTGACAAAGATGGTGCCTACCAGGGGAATATAGTGGTCGAAATTGGTACCCATATTGTCGTGGACAAATTTCACCAGGGAAGTGACCGCCAGCTCCGCCACCGCCTGCTTCCGGCCAATGCCGGTGACCTTCAGCCCGGAGCCCAGCCAGATGCACAGGCCGGTGATAATCAGCATTACCAGCCAGCTCACCACCACGGTCTGGGTCAGATGAACGGTTCCCAGCAGGGGAAGCTCAAACTCCGCCAGGTATTTTGCACCATTGATCGACATTTCCATAAGGTTCACCTCATATAAAAATGATACTATGGCAATACCGCATAATAGGACAAGGGTTCTCGGCGAGAGATTTTGTGCCCAATCAAAGTCCCCCAAAAGGCGGAATACTTTGTGTATTTCCCTTTTTCCAAACTGATGAGTGGGTGCAAAAGATCCGCCGAGGCCCGCAGCTCCTATTGTGCGGTGTTGCCCTATACTTCAAAGGAATTAAGATTGTCTTCACCCGGCTCCTCTTCCGGCGATGCCTTAAGGGCAGGGGAAGCAGAAGCATCCTTGGGCATCAGATGCCCGGTGATTTGCAGGAAATAGATCACCGCCGTTGGAAAGAGCAGAGGGATGGCGGCGGCGATGACATTGAGAAAGGGAACAAAGAAGGCCACGGCCACCCAGGCGGCCTGGAAAAGGATGCGCAGATTGTAGCTGCCCTGAACCTTGGCCTTGAGCAGCTTCTGATCCTGGATTCCTGCGGCGTTCTGCACCATCAGGCACATAAGGGCAAAATTGGCAATGGCCACCGCCGTGCCGCCCAGAGCGCCCAGAATCACACGGTGGTTGAACTGGCCGATGCCGCACAGGCGCAACACCCCGAAGGCGGCGATTTCGGCGACGGCGCATATGCCGCATCCGGCAGCCATCCGGAGCACCTCTTTTTTGGAAGCAGGCTGTAATTTCATAGAGTCCTCCTTGGGAAATCAGGGCAATGCCGGGTTCTGAAATGCGATGGTGTCAATCGTGATCGTTAAAGGAAACCGGCGGGGGCTCCTGATCCTTTTTCTTGTCGGAGAGGGCCATGGCTTTGATGGTATCCCGAACGCCTACGGCGGCGGTAATCAGCCCGAAGAGAATGCCCACCCAGATCACCCACTGACCCCAGCCCCAGTTATCCCGCAGCCAGACCGCCAGCATGATAAATCCGATCAGGGGAAACACCACAGAAATGCCGAACTGAGGCAGCCAAATCAGCAACCGCCATTCCCTCATTTTTTCGCCAAGCCCCCCGTAAGCGCACAATGTCCATAATCTCTTTTTAGTATACACGATTCTGCTGGAAGATTCAAGGATAAAAAAAGAAAAATTCAAGAATAAGCTTTTTTTGTAAATTCTTGGCGTACCTCTTTCTTTTTGCGTCGGAATGTAGTAAAATACGAACATCTTTCCCTCTTGCCGCATAAACTGCTTCGGGGTGATCCCATGCTTTGCTTTGTGGGCTTTTTTGCGGCCTTTGGAATGCTCTGCGCCGGTATGGTGCTCCTTGGCGCGTTCTTGGGACAGGGACAGCAGGAGGGCTTCCTGCTGACGCAGGGGGACGGGATGTATTTTCTCTGGCTGAGAGCCATGGGAATTTTCAAAGGAAGAATTTATCGGGTGACCTCTCCGAAGCTCTGGCAGGTTATCCGGGAGCATACAGAAGAAATCACCAGCTGGGACGAAGGGGCCCGGCTCATGACAGGAGCGGAAGAAATTGACAGATCAGGAGATGGAGATTCTACAGGGGACCATCAGTGCGGTGGTGTATCAGAATTATGAGAACGGCTACAGCGTCCTCCGCCTTTCGGTGGGGGGCGGCCAGTCCGTCACCGTGGTGGGCACCATTCCTCTGCCCGTGGTGGGGGAGCAACTGATGGTCACCGGCCGCTGGAGTACCCATTCCAACTACGGAAGACAATTTGAGGCAGAATTCCTGGAGCGGCTCATGCCCCAGTCCTCTATGGAGATTTTGTCCTATCTTTCCAGCCGAATCATCAAGGGCATCGGGCCGAAAATGGCCGCACGGATTGTGGACTGCTTTGGAGACGAGACGCTGCTTGTCATGGAGCGGGACCCCCAGCGGCTGAGCCAGGTGCCGGGTATTTCCCGGGAAAAGGCCATCGCCATCGGGGAGGAATTCCGGCTCCAGGTGGGGATGCGCCAGCTGATGGAGTTTTTCGCCGCCCATCAGCTTCCGGCGGAGTTGGCGGTGCGTACTTATAAGCTCTATGGGGACAGCACCATGGATTTATTGTATGACGATCCCTATCTGCTGATGGACGAGGGGCTGGATGCCTCCTTCGGGGCGGTGGATCGGTTTGCCATTGAGCTCGGTGTAGCGGGGGACGATCCCCGCCGGGTGGAGGCCGGACTCCTGTTTGAGCTGAGCTACAACCTCACCGCCGGGCACAGCTTCCTGCCGGAGGAGAAGCTGATTCTCGCCACCGCCCAGCTGCTCTCCGTGGAGGCGGAGACGGTGCGCCAGGGGATTCAGCGCACCCAGGAGGGGCAGCGGATCATCCCCGATACCCTGGCGGGCATCCGGGTAGATTACCTGCCACAGCTGTATGAGGCGGAGCAGTGTTGCACCCAGTGTCTGCTTGGCTTTGCCGCCAATTCCTTCTCGGAGCCTTCCAATTTGGACGGTCTTGTCCGCCGGGCGGCGGAGCACAGCGGCCTGCGCTATTCCTCTCTTCAGGAGCAGGCCATCCGGGACGCCGCCACCTCGGGGCTGCTGCTGATTACCGGCGGCCCGGGCACCGGTAAAACCACGGTGCTCCGGGGAATTCTGGATTTGCTGGAGGGGCTGCACCTGCGGGTTTTGTTGGCCGCTCCCACGGGCCGTGCTGCCAAGCGGCTGACGGAGATCACCGGGGAGGAGGCCTCCACCATCCACCGGCTTTTGGAGGCCGGCATCGACCAAGCCACCGGAAAGATGGTCTTCGCCCGGGACGAGGACAATCCCCTGAAATGCGACGCAGTGATTGTGGATGAAATGTCCATGGTGGATGTGCTGCTGCTGTCCAGCCTGCTTCGAGCCATTCCCCGGGGCAAGCGCCTGATTCTAGTGGGGGATCCGGATCAGCTTCCCCCAGTGGGGCCGGGCTTTCCTTTTTATGATATGCTTCGCAGCGGCGTGCTCCCCGCCGTCCGGCTGACGGAGATTTTCCGACAGGCCCAGCAGAGCCTGATCGTGATGAACGCTCACCGGGTCAACCAGGGCCAGCTGCCGGAGCTAAAAACCGTAACCAGCGACTTCTTTTTTATGCGCCGCAATACTGAGGAGGCCGTTACCTCCTTGATTCGGGATCTATGCACCACCAGGCTTCCCCAAAAAATGGGCATCCAGCCCTCTGAGATTCAGGTTCTCTCTCCTACACGGAAGGGTGGGGTGGGCACAGGAGCGTTGAATAAGCTGCTGCAATCCGCCTTGAACCCCTCTGCCCCGGAGAAGCGGGAAAAGGCCTACGGAGAAATTATTTTCCGGGAAGGGGACCGGGTGATGCAAATCCGAAACAATTATGATATTGTATGGAAGAAGACCGACGGCTCCGCCGCAGGCACCGGCATCTTCAATGGGGACGTGGGGATCATCACCGCCATTGAACCCAAAGAGGAGCTGATGCGGGTGCGTTTTGACGACCGGGAGGCGGAGTACGACTTCACACAGCTGGGGGAGCTGGAGCTTGCCTACGCCATCACGGTTCACAAAAGCCAGGGCAGCGAGTACCGAGCGGTGATTCTGGCCGCCTGGAACGGGTCAAGCTATCTGCTCAGCCGGAGCATTCTCTACACCGCCATCACCAGAGCCCGGGAGCTACTGATTATTGTGGGCCGGGAGGAGACTGTGGCGGTGATGACGGAAAACGCCAAGAAAAACCGCCGCTACACCGGCCTGAAGCTCCGCCTTCAGGGAGGGAAGGCATGACGGGCTTCCTTCGACGGGGATTGGAGCTGCTTTTTCCCCGGCGATGCATCCTCTGCCGCAGGCTTTTGCCCAGAGAGCAGTCCATTTTGTGTGCCGACTGCCGAAGCAGTACCCAGGAGTACCCCTTGCAAGCCTGGAATTCTGGGAGGAAGGGAAAAAACTCCGGCCAGTTTCTTGACAGTTTCGCCGCTGTCTGGTACTATGATGGGGATGTACGCCGCAGCCTTCACCGGTTCAAGTTCCACGGAGCAGCCCATCTTGCCCCGAAGTACGCTTTCTTGATGGCCCAACTTCTGCGCCAATGGGGGCCGGAGGAGTTCGACATCCTGACATGGGTTCCAGTCAGCCGCCGTCGCCGCTATCGCCGGGGCTATGACCAGTGTGAGCTGCTGGCCAGGGCGATGAGCAGGGAGCTGGGCATCCCCTGTCAGAGGACGTTGTACAAGCACCGTCATACCCCGCCCCAGTCCGGTCTTTCCGGCTTTGAAGCCCGGGAGGCCAACGTACTGGGTGCTTTCCAAATCTGTGGCGGTACGGATTTACAGGGAAAGCGGGTGGTTCTGGTGGACGACATCCGTACCACCGGGGCAACCCTGAATGAATGCGCCCGGGTGCTGCTTACGGCCGGGGCAAAGGAAGTACATGCCGTTGCTGTGGCGGCGGCCCGCAATCAGAAAAAATAACCAAGCAGGTGAATGATATGCAGTTTTTTTCCAATGACCTGGGTGTGGACCTGGGTACATCCAATGTATTGATCTATGCCGACGGCAAGGGACTGGTGGTTCGGGAACCTGCGGTGGTGGCTCTGGACCGAAACACCGGAAAGATACTCCAGGTGGGTGCCGCCGCCAGGAATATGCTGAACCGCACCCCGGGCAACGTGGTCGCCATGCGTCCTCTGCGGGACGGTGTGATTTCCGACCATGAGATGACCGTCCGCATGCTTCAGGAGATGTTCAAAACCGCCACCAAGGCCTCTGTCTTCACCCCGAAGCCCCGTGTGGTTATCAGCGTTCCCAGCGGCGTTACCGAGGTGGAGGAGCGAAGCGTCATCAATGCGGCCATCGAAGCCGGTGCCCGACGGGTGTTCCTGATTGAAGAACCTCTGGCCGCCGGACTGGGTGCCGGCTTGGATTTGAAGGATGCGGCTGGCCATCTGGTGGTGGACATTGGCGGCGGCACCACCGACATTGCGGTGCTGAGCATGAACAGCGTGGCAGTTTCCTCCTCTTTGAAGATTGCCGGAGATTTCTTTGATGAGTCCATTGCCCGCTATGTTCGCCGTCAGTACGGCATGGTCATTGGCCAGGTTACCGCCGAGGAAGTGAAGATTCAGATCGGTCAGGTCTACCCCCGTCAGGAGGAGATGAGCATGAATGTCAAGGGCCGGGATTCCAAAACCGGTATGCCTAAGACTGTGACATTGACCTCTACCGAGATTTATGAGGTGCTCCGCCGTCCGGCCCGGCAGATTGCCGACGAGGTTCTTGCGGTGCTGGATCAGACCACCCCCGAGCTGGTCAGCGATGTTTCCGAATCCGGCATCACTCTCACCGGCGGATGCAGCCAGGTCTGGGGCTTCTGCGAGCTGCTCATTGAGCGCACCGGCATTCCCTGCATTCTGGCAGACGATCCGGATTCCTGCACCGCCTATGGCTGCGGCAAGAGCCTGGCCTGGATCAACCGGATGCAGGAGGGGCCCATCAACATTGCCCGCCGCCGGATGATCCGCAGCAAGTTCTGACGTAAGGAAACGTTCCAATGGAACCCTGATGGATTTTTTTCCAAGAAGAGGCTGTCTCGCATGATTTGGGAAAATCATGCGAGGCAGCCCCTAGTTATTTCTGTGAGGATTATTTGTCAGTCCCAGGAGGTAATCCACAGAGACGTTGTAGAAGTTTGAAAGCCGAATCAGAACATCTGTTGGAATGTCCCGCTGGCCCAGCTCATAGTTGCTGTAAACACGTTGGGAGCAGTTGAGATATTCCGCAAGCTCACGCTGCTTTAAGTCGTGGTCTTCCCGTAAATCCCGTATTTTTTGATATACCATGCTATGGTCACCTCATGTACAGGGTACCACGGCGCATTTTGTTCTATTGACAAATAGCGCAAAATGCGCTAAATTGTCATGTATCAAAGGGGGATGGACAGCATATGGCAAGATTCAATCGGGTATTTCTGATTCCGTACTTAGAGGACGTGTGTGCACTCTATATGGCAGACCTGGAAATTTGCGCAAAAATGGTTGGATTGCAAAATGAAATATTGATTTTACAAGGAGAAAAAGATACAGGAGCACCGGCGAAGCCGGAGTATGAAGAATGCTTTGGCTGTTTTGCATCAATTATAGGTAACGCTGGCATCCTAATAATATGCTTGCTAATGTTAGGCTTTGTTGCAGATATGTCAGCTTCTGAGGATGGATGGGGAAGTACGCCCCATTCAGTTTTTGTTTTTCTCGTGATAGTTGAATCCCTTCTGGGTTTGGTTGTTTGGAGGCTTTTTGGTAAACCGGAATGGAAAGCCAGAAAGCACAATAAAGAGTTGAATCTCCAGTACAAGAAAGCCATGCGGCAGTATCAGATTGAAAGAAGCGGCATATTGGCGCAGAATGAGAAAGGGCGAAAGAACATCTCCGGCATGAAAAAGCAGATGAGGAAGCTTTCCGCTGAGCGCGACAGGGTTGCGCAGACATTAAGCAAAGTATACGCCGCCAATATCATTCCAAGCCATTACCGGGATATGTATGCGGCAGTTTACCTCTATGACTTTTTTAGTACAAGCCGTTCAGATGATCTGGACATGGCCTTGAATACTTATGTTTTGGAGCAGATTAAGGATAAGCTGGATGTGATTATCGAGAAACAGCATTCTTCAATTTTGAATCAGCGGTTAATCCTTGCAAATCAGCAGAAATCACTGGAAGAGCAGCGGGCACACAATGCCTATATGAGGCAGAAGATATATCAAATAGCCTCCAGTATCGAAGAACAGAATCAGTATTTGGCTATGGTCGAAAGCCATACTGCGGCCACAGCCTACTTTGCGGCCGCAAACTACCTGCGCTGAAAAGACAGGCGCATTGTAAGGCACATGAAAAAATCGGTCAGCTCCGAAGGGGGCTGGCCGATTTGCTTCATGTCTTTTACACGTTGAACAGGAAATTCACAATGTCCCCGTCCTTCATCACGTACTCCTTGCCCTCGCTGCGCACCAGGCCATTTGCCTTGGCATTGGCCATGGTGCCGCAGGCCTTCATATCCTGGAAGGCGATGACCTCCGCCCGGATGAAGCCCCGCTCAAAGTCCGTATGAATCTTGCCTGCCGCTTGGGGGGCCTTGGTGCCCTTCCTGATGGTCCAGGCCCGGCACTCGTCGGAACCGGCAGTGAGGAAGGAAATCAGACCCAGCAGGGTATAGCTGCTGCGAATCAGCCGGTCCAGGCCGCTTTCGGCCACGCCCAGCTCTTCCATGAACATGGCCTTCTCTTCCGGGTCGTCCAGCTCGGCAATGTCGGCCTCCAGCTTGGCGCAGATGGGGAGCACCTGGCTGCCCTCTGCGTCGGCCAGCTGCTTTACCGCCAGATAGTGCCGGCTGCTCTCGGGGGCGTTGACCTGATCCTCGGAGAGGTTGGCCACATAGATGGTCTTTTTCAGGGTCAGCAGATCGCTGGTGCCGATGAGGGCCATGTCCTCCTCGCCGCACTCGAAGGTGCGGGCCAGCTTTCCCTGATTCAGGTGGGCCAGCAGGTCGGAAAACACCTCGGCCTCGTGGAGGAAGCGCTTGTCGCCGCCCTTGGCCGCCTTCTGGCATTTGTCAATCCGGCGCTCCACCATTTCAATGTCGGCCATCACCAGCTCCAGATTGATGATGTCGATGTCTCGCAGAGGGTCGGTGGAACCCTCCACATGGGTGACGTTGGAGTCCTCGAAGCAGCGAACCACATGGACAATGGCGTCGGTGGTGCGGATGTTGCTCAGGAATTTGTTGCCCAGGCCCTCGCCCTTGGAGGCGCCCTTCACCAGTCCGGCAATGTCAACAAACTCGATTACGGCGGGAGTCACCTTCTTGGGCTTGTGGAGCTGGGCCAGCCACTCCAGCCGCTCGTCCGGCACGGACACCACGCCCACGTTGGGGTCGATGGTGCAGAAGGCGTAGTTGTCAGCGGGAACCCCTGCGTTGGTGATGGCGTTAAACAGGGTGGACTTTCCCACATTGGGCAGCCCGACAATTCCTAATTTCATATATTTCAAAACTCCTTTATTTGCAACGGTTTTGGGGATTAGGGAGTATGTTCCGCACCAAATCCGCACCAATTTTTCAAAAGAGCACCAATTTTAGCTTGCCAGATTGGCGCTTTTCTGCTCGAACTGTTTGACTGCATTGGTGAGGGATGTGTCAGTGACATGAACATAACGATCCATGGTTGTTTTGATACTCGCATGGCCGAGTAATTTCTGCAATACTTTAGGCTGCATACCGCTTTCGATGGCACGGGTGGCATAGGTGTGCCGCAGAGCATGCATACAGAACCGTTTGATTTTTGCCTCATCGCACAGTTTGTACAGATGAGTGTCATAGGAACTGTTTTTTGCAGGCTCTCCAGTGCGATAGTTGATGAAGACCAAATCCCGCATCCGTAAATATCCGGTTTGCCCTGTACGACGATCCATGTACTCCAGGATCTGAGACAGCAATTCGGATTCCTTACGGGTATGGCGCTCGTCATAGCACGCTTTCAGCACCTCATAGGCCCGATTGGTCAGGGGAATGGTACGGTAGCTGGTAGGGGTCTTGGGCGGCCCGGCACGCCATTCGCCTTGCTTGTGCCGGTATTCCAACGTCTTGTTGACGGTCAGCGTCCGTTTTTTCCAGTCGATGGCATCCCATGTCAGTCCAATCATTTCTGAAGTCCGCAGCCCGGTTTCCAACAGCAGGACATACTGCCTGTAATTGTGGGAACGTTTTGCGGTTTTCAGAAAGGCTTCCTGTTCTTCCACAGTTAAGAACTTGATGTCATCGACTGCCCGCACAGGCTTGGTGTATCTTACACCGTCCATGGGATGCTTGAT
>Ga0129308_1003677_pt1 | contig 10640 bp, 9 predicted proteins | sample L827metagenome_FD_94440 | JGI IMG/M metagenome (GOLD analysis project Ga0129308, IMG submission 94440) | Ring-tailed lemur group fecal microbial communities from Wisconsin, USA - L827 metagenome | ecosystem: Host-associated > Mammals > Digestive system > Large intestine > Fecal | place: USA... | reverse complement strand
GCAACTGATTTTGGGAGACTGAGGGAGCAAGATAAGAACTTCTTTCCAGGAGAGAGGAAGAGTAAAACAGATTTTTACCTTCTTCTCTCTAAAATTATAGCTTTATAACTAAATCCTCAGCCAAGTGTCGCATTTACAACTTGAATTCAGGCCTCATAAAAAGTATGAAATAAAGTATCACCAAGTATCACCAATCTTGCAACGGATTGATTATCAGTTTTTTATGTGTGACAATTGGCTAAAAAAAAGCCTCACCAAGTATCACCAAGTATCACCAACTTTTTTGGTTATTATTCCTTATAAGCATCTATCTGTTATTGTTTGTATATGGGTGTTTTCGTTGGTTCCTTTATGTATTTATTTTGCGGATTAGCGGTTTTCGTTACATTCGAAACGCCACGGTTTGTGCCCTAATAATAACCTGATAAAATAACCACAATGATTTGGAATTGACAGTATAATGTATTATCTTTGTACTTATAATCTTATAGTATATTCAAATTATTATAGGCGCAAAGGCAGGAGTTCGTACTCTTGCCTTTTTTTATGTCTTAACGGTTTATTGTTGCATTCACACGGTGTCTTGCGCCGGTTTGCACGGTAGCAAAAGGCTCCTGAGCAACCGTCTTACGGCGAAGAGACGATTGCTCAGGACCCAAAAGACGGTTTACGATTTAAAATTGTTCGTTATCTTTTTGAAAAAGTCGGTTATGTTTTTCAAAAAGTTGGTTATGTTTTACCAAAGTCTTGCTGCTCCTTGTTGCTCCCCGGTTTATTAGTTAATAATGCATAAATCTGCTCTTGACAGGATTTGTCTGATTCATGGTAACTACTCAGGTTGTTTATGACTAAAAAAGTATCATAATCGTCTTAGCTGTTGATAGTTTGTTGATAATCTATCGGCTCTTTTTTCTTCTTTGGATGTATTGGTCTTTACCTTTGCACGGTGGAAGAAAAGTTACATGACATCCCCTTTGTCCTCTCGGCTTTATATAAGGAGCTAAATTCTCTTCGCAATAAGTATTCTCTTGTTGCGAAGCAGAAAAAGACTCTTCTCAAAGAGCTGTCTTTCAAAGATAGCCTTCTTGCTTTGAAGGAACAGGAGATCAAACGACTCACCCGTGAAAACCTGAAGCTAGAAAAGAAACTGTCCTGTTTTGAACTTCCGGTGAAGAACAGTTGCAACAGTAGCATCCCGGCTTCAAAGAATCCGATTGCAAAGACAAGCATATTGCATACTCGTTCACTGCGAAAGAAATCAAATTTATCTACCGGAGGGCAACCCGGACATCAGGGGCATACATTGGAGCGTTATCCCGACCCTGATGTTGTTCAGAACCATGTGTGCGATCAAAGCAGACATGGTCTCAAAGATTTCTAGAGTTACTCCAAGATGCCATTCATCAAAGAAAAATCAAATATCAAGATATAAGACTCTACTGGCAATTGCTAAATTGCACGTAGGGGAAAATTCTATACCTAAAAAAGAACCTGAGTAGTTACCAGTTGATTATAAAATCATTCTTTTTCATTTTGTTTCAAAGGCTTGATTTTCCGACTTCGTTCCAAACTTCCTTTGAGAAAATCTAATGATTTTGTCAGGTTACAAGATTTTCGATTATAAACCTCTGCCTGCTTATCGTATATGCTTCCAAAATTGCAATTGAAAACATATTCAAAAGCTCTTGCCAGTTGTACCAAAGATGCAGGTTTACCGTTTCGGTTTTTTATTTCTTTTGAAAGAAAAATGCTCATCACTAATTCTGCCAACCCGATAATTCCCAGTCCTTTTGCTTTGGGGATTACATAGAGTTCCGACTTAAACGATAGTTCTTCTGTTAGAGAAAATCTTTCCGGGTATTGTATCTTTAGTTTTAGTAATTCCATTTCAGAATGTAGAAAGCTCAAAGCCTTTCGGATGTAGTTAATCTTAACCACATCCCCCCCAACTCGTAAAGTGGTGATGTTTTTATTGAATCTATCTCGATACGGGAGTGATTCAATAGACGAAACACTTTCGAGTAATCTGCCTCTGAGTTGCTTGTTTCTGTAATGTGCTTAACAAAAGATTCATACGAAGGTTGAATTTCATTGTTCGATACTTGCGAAGGTTCAGACCCAAGACTTCTGCAATTTGTCTAAACACATCAACGGAAGGTTGTGCTTTGTTTGAACACCATCTCGATACAGTTGCTTCATTCTTTCCGATAGATCCGGCAAGCCAACGGTTTGTTTTGCCTTGTTCCGCCAACACAACCTTGATTCTATTGATACCTTTCTTCTCGATCATGATCATGTTTGATATATTTTGTCAATAGATTGATTCTATTAGTAGCAAATATAGCGCTTTTGTTAAAATATAATGAAGAAATTATTTAAAACTGTTATATAAGAGAGCATGTTGCATTCATTGTTTTTATATAGATAAATCAGTATTTTATCTTGTTATTTTGCTAATATTATAGTTTTATCTATATTTATATCTCAAACACATAAAGATATGTACAGCGAATTGTATGAGAAAACAGGTAGCGAATTAATCCGGGAGTTGGGAAAGCGATATAGTGATTACCGCAAGCGGATGAAGTATACGCAGAAAGAGGTTGCCGAAAAGTCAGGCTTGAGTGTATTTACCATAAGTTCTTTTGAGAATGGCTCTTCCACCGGAATTACACTGTCTTCGTTTATCAAACTGCTGCGGGCGATTGACAGTTTGGAGGAAGTCGAAAAGCTTTTACCGGAACTGCCTAAGAGCCCTCGAACCCTATTTAAAAAACAAAGTAAAAAATAGCCTATGGAAACCAACGTAGTAAAAGTTAAGTTATGGGGGATGGACGTAGGCTATCTTTCATGGGACAAGAAAGCGGGAACAGCAGTCTTTGAGTTTGAGCCTTCGTTTATAGAGCAAGGTTTAGATATTGCTCCATTAACCATGTCCATAGATTCTCCACGTAGTCGGAAACAAATACCGTGGACTGGGGATAAGGACAAACTTTATCAAGGACTGCCACCAATGATTGCCGATTCGTTGCCCGATAAATGGGGAAATTCTCTTTTTAAGGCATGGCTACGGGATAATAATATCTCCACGAAGCAAACGAATCCGGTAGACCACCTTTCTTTTATTGGTAGTCGGGCAATGGGAGCATTAGAGTATGAGCCTGCTCAAAAATTGGGGGATAACGCTGTATTTTCGGTTAATGTGCAGAAGTCGTATGAGTTTGCCAAACAAGTTCTAAACGAGCGGGAAGCAACCGTATTGAATCAAGAAAACTCCATTCTTTGGCAAGATTTGGTCAAGATCAGCTCCTCGCCGGGTGGAAAGCGACCAAAGGCGATTGTGGCTTTGAATAAAGGAACAGGCGAAGTTATTTCAGGTCAAGGTATAATTCCGGAAGGATTCCAACATTATATTCTAAAATACGATGATAACTCGGCATATCCTTTTGCAAAATTGGAATATGTATATTATCGAATGGCGCTGGATGCAGGAATAGAAATGATGCCTTCTGAATTAAGAACGTATGATTGCGTAACGCATTTCCTTACACAACGGTTCGACCGAGAAGGAAATGAAAAAATACATACGCAAACATTGGCGGCGATGTTACCAACAAGCGATAGCTACGAAGATATATTTTCAGTAATTAGACGGCTTAATCTTCCTTATGAAGATAGCCGTCAGCATTTCCTTCGCATGGTTTTCAATGTGACTACCCGTAATGTAGATGACCATTCCAAGAATTTCTCCTTTTGCATGAACAAGAAAGGTATTTGGCGGTTATCTCCCGCATACGACTTAACGTATAGCGTTGACTTAACCGCTCCTGCATATTCCAACAGGCATTCATTGACCATAAACGGTAAAAACGAAGATATTACTCGTGAAGATTTGGGAACTGTTGGACAGAATAACGATATACAGGATTACAATGCCTTGATTGATACGGTTTACAACGCCGTTGCAAAGTTTGAATCCCATGCAAGAGAATTGAGAATTGATGAAAAGTTAATCAAAAGCATTCAGGAGGATTTTATAAAAGTGTAGCACTTTATTTATTAATTTATATTGAGAAACAACCCTAATTTCTTCCATTATCATTGTTTTTGTGAGGGTGTGTCAAAACAGGCACATCCTCGCTTCCGAAAATTGCGGCATAGGTAAACTTAGATTAGAGACAAGCTAGCGATTAGAAAAAAAGAGGATGTGCCTGTTTTGACACACCCTCATCTGCACGAAGATTTGCAACGAGCGGATAAATATTTGTTTCCTTGAATCAAATATTTATCAAAAACACAATTAGACATCAACACCTAATTAAAAAACAGACATGGTTTCTTATCTTTGCAGGAAAGAGACATAAAGGTATTGTAATATAACCGGCTAATAGATGAATACAAAGCAATGCATGATAGTAGATTTGGAGAAATTTGGTGACAATCGAATGTTTATCACAGAACAAGTTGCCTCCATTTGCGAAAACAAGAATGGACTGTGGACTATTCGGTTTTCCTCCTCTCCTCGCATGTTCAACTATAACCATTCTCGATTACTGTATCTCACAAACCCCGAAACGATCAATCTTGGCGAAAAGGGGCTATACATCAAAAATAAACGCATCAACGACGTAGCTGAGTTGCTCCGTTTTACGAACGGTCATTATACTTTCTATCGAGTGACTTATACCAATGGGTACTATGAGAATCTGGACGGAAGCAAAGTCTATATCACCCGTACTCCAATTGACAAGAATGGCGGTTCTACTTGGGATTATCTTTGCAAGTTGGCTGCCGAAACAGGATTGTTAGCTGAAGATGATGAAAGTATCTTGTCCAAGCAATACAACTTGGTGGATTTGAAGCGAGACAATGTACCCTTGGCACAATATTTAGGTGATAGAACGAAATTGGCTACTTATCACAAACCGAATCAGATATATTATCCTTTTGGATGCAATGCCAGTCAGAAAGCTGCTGTGGAAGCAGCTTTGACACATCAGATAAGTATTATTCAGGGGCCTCCGGGGACAGGTAAGACGCAAACCATTCTGAACATCATTGCCAATCTACTGATAAAAGACAAAACGATATTAGTGGTATCGAATAATAACTCTGCCGTAGAGAATGTGGCAGAGAAACTCAATGGAGAGAACCTGGGATTCATTGTTGCCAAGCTTGGTAGCGTGCAAAACAAGGAGGCGTTCATCGCCAATCAGTCAGGTTATCCCGATATGACAGAATGGAGTCTCGACGAACCGGTATCCATAGAGGAATTGGCGCAAAATTCGCTCCATAACGTATCGCAAGCATTTGATGAGCAATTGCGTCAGGCTCAACTGAAAGCAGCGTACGATGCTTTACTAAAAGAATCGAAGTACAACGATATACTGAGAGCAGGCAAAGCAGGAGAAGATTGGCTAAACGGTAAACCATCGACTAAACTCATGAAACTGCTAAGCCGATACCAAATGTTGACGGAAAGGGGACATAAACCAAGCTTATGGTTCAGGTTAAAATGGACGCTCTCATTAGGTACGCAGATGTTTTCGCTCTTAGGTAAGCAATCATCACATATCATTTCGACTTTAGAATCGGCCTACTACTTCTCTCGCAAAACGGAAATAGAACATGAGTTGGAATCAATTGCTTTGACACTTCAACACATAGACATCAATAAGGGCGTAAAAGATCTCCGTTCCTCTTCTCTCCAACTATTAAAGAACAAGATAGCAAATCAATATGGTACCGGCGAAAGAAGAAAGTTTACTATTGCCGATCTCAAGTTCAAATCGGAAGAATTCTTAAAAGAATATCCGGTTGTACTCAGTACTACCTATTCAGCCAAGGGTTGTATCAGCAAGGATATGGTGTTTGATTATGTGATCATGGACGAGGCTTCACAAGTCGATATAAAAACAGGAGCACTGGCACTGTCGTGCGCCATTAATGCCGTGATAGTTGGTGATGACAAACAACTGCCTAATGTGGTAAGCCGTGAAGAGGCATTGGCACTTAATGCCATCCGGACAACCTACGAAGTGGATGACCGATACAACGCCGTGACACACAGTTTTCTGCAATCCTGCGCCGAAATGTTTCAGCATGCACCGGTGATATTGCTACGTGAACATTATCGTTGTCACCCCAAAATCATAGAGTTTTGCAACCAACGTTTCTATGATGGAGAGCTTGTTGCTATGACAACAGACAACAGCGAAGATGAGGTGCTACAAGTAGTGAGAACCGTTGCAGGGAACCATGCCAGGAGCCATTTTAATCAAAGAGAAATAGATGTCATCACTCAAGAGGTACTGCCGGATTGCTCAGACGCGGAAAGCATAGGCATCATTACCCCCTATCGTTCTCAAGCAGAAGCCATAAACGAAGCATTAGGAAAAGATATTGCCAGCACAGTGCATAAGTATCAAGGACGCGAGTGCGACACCATCATTATGAGCATGGTAGACAACTCTCCCACTGAGTTTTCTGATGATGCCAACCTGCTTAACGTGGCAATATCTCGTGCAAAAACAAGGCTTTGCATTGTAACAAACGGTAACGAGATGAGTCAGGATTCCAATATCGGCCAGCTTATAAGTTACATCCAATACAATAATTTTGAAGTGAAAGCAAGTAAACTACATTCTGTTTTTGATCTGCTCTACAAGCAATATACGGCAGAAAGACTAGCTTACGAAACGACACATTCTGCTGTCTCAGAACATCTATCAGAAAACCTCGTTTATGACCTCTTATTAAAAGCCATTGCCAAATTAGGCTTGTCCAATACGGATGTGCTTTGTCATTATCCGCTATCCAGACTCATTGCAGACTGGAGTTTGCTAGATGATAAAGAGAAAGCATTTGCTGAAAGTCCGTTCTCACACGTAGATTTTCTTATCTACAACTCGCTCACCAAGAAACCGCTTTACGCAATAGAAGTGGATGGCTGGCACTTCCATAAAGGAAGTGACTCACAGCAATCTCGTGATGCACTCAAAGACAGGATCTTTTCAAAGTTAGGTCTCCGTCTGCTTCGCATTTCTACTACAGATACTGTAAATGAGGAGACAATGATGAAATTGATATCAGAAGAAAGTTTGATGTACAAAAAATAGGAATAAGATTCAATGCTAACCTTTGATAAAACTCCAAAAAATTACGGATCAAAGATAACCCACTTTAACGAAATCAAATTGATATTTTTAAATTGTTTTTCAAACGAATTCCTGTCTCATCTTAAAATTATTTATATTTTTGTAACTTGCGTATTAAAAGTATATAATCATGAAAACAAATAAATCTGATATAATGGAAATTATGGAACAAATAGTCTCTTTCACTAAGGAACGTGACTGGGACCAATTCCATAATGGAAAAGATTTAGCATTAGCTCTATCGATAGAAGCAGCAGAATTAAACGAAGCTTTTCTATGGAAGAAAGCTGAAGAAGTAAATATAGAAAAAATAAAAGAAGAATTGGCAGATATTTTTAACTATGCCTTTCTTATTGCTAATAAGTATGACTTAGACATCAAGAAAATAATTTCAGATAAGATTACGAATAATGCAAATAAATATCCTATAGAGAAATCGAAAGGATCTGCCAGAAAATATACCGAATTATGATTGTATATCATGCTTCAAAAAAAACTTTTATCAATGACGTCTTCAATAACACAATTGCGGATGAAATAGAAAATGCATTCTTAGCGCATTTGGGAAGACATACTTCTTATAATGAAGTTCTATCATGGAGAAATTCAATGATTCACATGTACAAGGTTATCGACACACCAGATATTCCGAATGACGCTAGTATTGCTATTGAGTATCAAATACCACTGACGTCAAAACGAATAGATTTTATTATCTCGGGTTTCGATAATGAGAACAAAGGTCATGTTGTTATTATTGAACTAAAACAGTGGGAACAGGCAAAACTATCACCTAAGTCAGCATTAGTAAAAACTCGTTTTCAACATGGAGAAAGCGAGGTAGCACACCCTTCTTATCAAGCATGGTCATATGCATATATGCTCATAAATTATAATGAAACAATAAGAGACCAAGGTATCAATATATCTCCTTGTGCATTTTTACATAACTATCAAACAGATGATGTTATTACTAATCCTATATATAGTGAATATATAGAAAAAGCCCCTGTTTTTCTTAAAACAGATACGCAAAAGCTACAAAACTTCATAAAAGACCGCATCAAATATGGAGCTAAAGATGACATTGTTTGGCTTATTGATAAAGGGAAACTTAGACCTTCTAAACAATTGGCTGACGCTCTTACTTCTATGATTAAAGGGAATCAAGAGTTTGTATTGCTGGATGATCAAAAGGTTGTTTTTGAGACAGCTATTGAAATGGCAAACAAGGCTAATGCTGGAAAAAAACATGTATTAATTGTTGAAGGAGGGCCAGGAACAGGTAAAAGCGTTGTAGCGGTCAATCTCCTCGTACAACTAACCAAACAAGGAATTGTCACCCAATACGTATCAAAGAATGCAGCACCAAGAAGTGTCTATACCAATAAACTATCAGGATCCTTCAAAAAATCATATATTGACAATCTATTCGTTGGCAGTGGAAAATTTATTGATGTTCCTGAAAGCACCTTCGGTGCTCTTATCGTTGATGAAGCACACCGGCTTAACGAAAAGAGTGGACTCTTCAGTAATTTAGGAGAAAACCAAATCTTAGAGATAATTCGCTCTGCAAAGTTTTCAGTTTTTTTTGTTGATGACAAACAACGAATACATATAAAAGATATAGGGACAAAAAGAGAAATTAAAAGAATTGCAGATTCATATAATGCTGTTGTTTATACAACGAAACTTGAATCCCAATTTCGTTGTAACGGATCTGATGGCTATTTAAGTTGGCTAGATAATGCATTGCAAATTAGAGAAACAGCAAACATTAAAATTTCGTCTGACGATTATGATTTTCGAATATTCTCTGATCCTAATGAACTATTTGATGCCATAAAAAACAAAAACCGAACAAACAACAAATCAAGACTTGTTGCTGGATATTGCTGGGATTGGAAAAGTCAGAAAGATATTAATGAATATGATATAGTAATACCAGAGTTTAACTTCAAGAAACAGTGGAACTTTAATTCAAATGTTCCTTGGATTTTAGGAGATGAATCCGTTAATCAAATTGGGTGTATTCATACTTGTCAAGGACTAGAGCTTGATTACGTAGGTGTAATAGTAGGTATGGATATACGTTATGAAAATAATAAAATAGTCACCGATGTACTTAAACGCTCTACTAAAGATCGTTCTATTGCTGGATTTAAAAGTTATCTAAAAAAAGACAACAAGAAAGCATTACAAGATGCTGATGAAATTATAAAAAACACGTACAGGACATTAATGACTCGTGGGATTAAAGGCTGCTATGTCTATTTCTGCGATAAACCACTTGCTCAACATTTCATGGACTTGATAGAAAATCAGGAAAAGACTAAGTCCATTACACGAATTGAAGACACGGTAAATGATGATGTAAAATATATCGACTTTCTACCTTTTTATTCAATCAAGGCTGCATGTGGATATTTTGGAGAAGGAGAAAATGTTGAAGAAAAGGGATGGATAAAGGTAGAAGGTATGGGTAAATTAAATCGTAACATGTATGTAGTACAAGCTGTGGGGAATTCAATGGAGCCACTGATTTATGATGGTGATTATTGTGTATTTAGGAGTAATCCTTCTGGTAGCCGTCAAGGCAAAGTAGTATTGGCTCAACATCATAATTTCTATGATGCAGATTATAGTGGCAGCTATTCAATCAAAATATATACCAGCAATAAAGCATACAATTCTGATGGAAATTGGTGGCATGAATCAATTATATTAGAGCCTAAAAATTCTACTTATAATCCAATCATCATCGATGAAGATCAAGCCGACGATTTTCGAATTATTGGTGAATTCGTTGGAGTTATTAATCACAAAAAGGACTAATTCATAACATTTTTAAAATATGATATCTCCCTTATATAAAAAAGATCTATCAAAATAGAAAAATATTTTGTGGGAACAAGAGGCTAAAGTCATTATTTAAAATTTTGCCATAGATATTATAATTGCGGTTTAAAAAAGATGATGAATATAATTCAACTAACAGAAAAAAAAAAGCAACATATAGACTTGTTATTGCTTGCTGACGAGCAAGAGTCTATGATAGACCGATATCTGGAGCGCGGAGACATGTTCGTGCTTGATGATGGCGGAGTAAAAGCTGTCTGTGTGGTAACTGATGAAGAAGACGGAGTGTGTGAGCTAAAGAACATAGCAGTTACTCCTGAATATCAACGGCAAGGATATGGTAAAAAACTAATCAAATACCTGCTTACCCACTATATAGGAAAATATTCCCGAATGATAGTTGGAACAGGTGATGTTCCGAACGCGGTTGGATTTTACACAAGTTGCGGTTTCAAGTATTCTCACCGCATTGAAAACTTTTTTACCGATAATTACGACCACCCAATGATTGAAGATGGTGTATTACTCAAAGATATGATTTATTTAAAACGAGAGATTTGTCACTCAATATAAACAAATAATTAAACTGAATTATGATAACAATTTATGGAATGAGCACCTGTC
>Ga0129308_1003676_pt1 | contig 10640 bp, 10 predicted proteins | sample L827metagenome_FD_94440 | JGI IMG/M metagenome (GOLD analysis project Ga0129308, IMG submission 94440) | Ring-tailed lemur group fecal microbial communities from Wisconsin, USA - L827 metagenome | ecosystem: Host-associated > Mammals > Digestive system > Large intestine > Fecal | place: USA... | reverse complement strand
TGTATGAGGATCATAAGCATGATTTGTTACTGATGCCTTATTCTTAGGATACCTCAAAACATAACCATATTCATAAGCGTGTTTTTGTAACCACTCACTCATCTTTGTTTCATCAAATTGATTATAAGCGAGTTCTCTTTGAGAAATACAAATTGTTAGTCCTAATTGCAGTTCATCATAGCCTGCCTTTTTAGGATTTTCTTTATAGAGTGTATCATAACTTGAGTATGCTTTTACAAGTAAAAAACGATCATAATTTTCACTCAAAGCCTGATACATCTTCACAAGAGCTAAATAAGCATCTTTTTGTAAATACATTGAATATCTTACACGAGGTAAATCCTGAGTCAAAAGTAATTCCTGTGGTGTATATTGACCAATATAATGATATTCATCGACAAGTGTTGTAAATTCATAAGGATCAAAAACAAGTGAAACGTTTAAATCATAGGACTGATCCATTAAATTCTTTAAAGTTTCTTTAGTATACCCTTTACATAATGATTGAATCGTTTTTTCTACATCGTCCATCTTTTCAACGTGATATAATTTTAATTTAGCAAGATAAACAAGTGTATCATCAATATAACTATAATCATATTCAGGGTATATATTTTTTAAACTCTTATAAATATTGATATACTGAAAATCAAAATGATCATTATGTATAAAGGCATTTTCTAATCCATTATCAGTTAATTGTTTTGCTTTTGTCAAAGCATCATCACCATATAAAAAGTCCAGCCTTGTTGCAAGATTATTTCCTACATATATAATATTGCTTTTCTTTTTGTAATTCTTTGTTTGATCCAGCAAATTATAATACTGATAATTATTTAATTTAAAATCAGGTATTTCAATGAATCTTATAAATTCATCAATAGGTATCTGATTTTCTATCAAATAAGCTTGTTCATCTTCATCTAAATATGTTTCAATTAAAACCCTATTATCATTATTAATACCATTTAAACGGTAAAATTTATCAAATTTTAAATTAATCACAAAAAAAGAAATAACAAATAGAGTGATAATAAAAGCAAATAAATGCCATTTCTTTATTTTCATCAACTTCACCCTTTCGTGAACTTATTATAATACATTTTTATGTATTTTTAAAGAACTAGAAGGAAATTGCTATAATTCAATTTCCTTCAACCTTAATAATTCTAAAACAGCCTGTATACGAGAAGTGACTCCTAATTTCTGAATGACATTAGAAATATGATTTCTCACAGTTTTTTCACTAATATTTAACTTTTCAGAAATTTCAAATGTTGTATAATTATCAATCAATAAAGTAAAAATCTCTTTTTCCCTTTTTGTAAGCAATGTATGCATATATTCCTCCCATGCTAATATATGAACATTTTAAGAAATGTTGCCATCATGAAGTGAAACATAAACTTCTTTTGCAACTTTTAAAGGAACAACTTCGGCTAATTCTTCTATGCTTGCCTCTTTCATCTTTTTCAAACTCTTGAAATGCTTTAATAACTCTTTTTTTCTTTTCGGTCCTACTCCCTCAATATTATCCAGTATTGAAGAAACCATTGACTTGCTTCTGACATTTTTATGGAAAGAAATCGCATAACGATGAACTTCATCTTGCATTCGTGTTAGTAAGAAAAACAAATCACTCTTAGGATGAATATCGATTTTTTCTCCTTGATCATTTAACAGCATAGCAGTAGAATGCTTGTCATCTTTAGATAAACCACATATAACAATAGGAAGATGCAAACTATCAATGACTTCTTTAGCTACATGGATCTGACCAATACCACCATCAACGATCACCATATCAGGCATTTTTAAACCTTCCATCAACAAACGATAATAACGACGGTAAATAACTTCTTTCATACTGGCATAATCATCGACTCCTTCAACAGTTTTAATCTTAAATTTACGATAATCCTTTTTTGATGGTACTCCATCTTTAAAACATACCATACCAGCAACATAATAGGCACCTTGAATATGGGAGTTGTCAAACAGCTCAATTGTATGAGGAGTTGGAATATTTAATAATTCTCCCAATTGTTTGATGGCACCAATCGTTGCAGCTTCATTTTTTTCCATTAAAGAAAATTTCTTTTCTAAAGATTCTTGAGCATTTTTACAAGCCATTTGAACAAGTGAAAGTTTATTTCCTTTTTGAGGAACTAAGATCTTGCATTCCAATATTTGCTCTAAAAGAGTTTTATCAATGCCTTGAGGTAATAATAATTCTTGAGGTAAAGTATTATTATGATAAAAAGAAACAATAAATTGCTGTAAATGTTCTTCAACATCATCACTTAATGGAACAAGATTTAAATCACGAGCTAAAAGTTTTCCTGAACGCATAAAGAATAATTGAATACTTAAATAACCATGATCTACATAATATCCTAAAATATCTCGATCAACATTATCATTGAATTGAACATGCTGTTTTGCTGTCACATATTGAATTGAAGAAATGAGATCACGATACTCTTTGGCCTGTTCAAAAGCCAATTGTTCACTCGCTTCATACATTTTCTTTTCTAATTCACTGACTTTTTCTTTGACATCACCTTTCATGAATTTGACAATATCCTTTTTTATTTTTTGATAAATTTCAGGGTCGACTTCATGAATACATGGTGCTACACATTGATTTAAAGAATAATATAAACATGGTTTTTTAGGTAATGTTTCACATTTTCTTAAGGGATATAATCGTCCTAATAATTGAAAAGTTGTTCTTGCTGCTGTTGCATCAGGAAACGGACCAAAATGTTTATGTTTTTTTTGCTTCGCATTTCTAACAATTTTTAATTTTGGATTTTTTTCTTCAGTTAATTGTATATATGGATAATAAGTATTATCCATAAACATAATATTATACTGTGGTGAATAATCTTTGATTAAATTAATTTCTAATAGTAAGGCTTCTTTTTCACTATCTGTTACGATATAATCAAAATCAACGATTTCACTCACAAGTTTAGTTGTCTTATAATTATGAACACCAGTAAAATAAGAACTCACTCTATTTTTTAATTTCTTTGCTTTACCAACATATATAACTTGATTATTTTTATCTTTCATTAAATAACATCCAGGTGAAAATGGTAATAATGAAAGTTTGTCTTTAATTAATTGATTCATTTTTCAAAATATACCAAAGTTGCTCCCAATCCACCTTCATTAGGTCCACCATCACGATAAGAAACAACATTTTTATTCTTTTCTAACATTCTTCTAATTCCTTTGCGTAAAACACCTGTTCCCATACCATGAATAATACGCACATGAGGATAACCCAAAACGATCGCATCATCTAAAAATTTATCTACCATAGCCATTGCTTCCTCATATCTTTTACCAATGACATTTAATTCATAAGAAGATGTCTTTTTCATCATAATACTCTTTTTACTTGTAACAACTTTTTTAACTTTTGTTTTAGGATGCATATATTGCACCTCATCTTCATGAAGTTTAATATGTAAACCACCAATATCAACCATGATCATATTCTTTTTTAAGATTTCGACAATATCGCCTTCTCTATTCATTTTAATGACTTTAACATGATCACCCACTTTTAAAACATGATCCTGTTTCATCACTTCTTCTTTATCTTCATATTTCATTTTCTTTATTTGTGTTTTAGCATCGATGACTTGATGATCTTTTAAAGCAGAAGATTTAAGTTCTTTGACAATGACATCAATTTTTTCTTTTGTTTCATCAATAATAAGATTTGCTTCTTCTTTAGCTTCTTCCATCATTTTCTCTTTCTTTTCTTCAAATAAATGAATACGATGATGATAATTTTTCTTCAATTTTTCATTTTCCTTAATCAATGAAGCTAATTTCTCTTCCTTTTCAATAATAATTTCTTTCTCTCTTTCTAATTTTTCCATCAATAGTTCAGCTTCATTCATTTTTTCTTTTTTTATCTGCTTAGCAGCCTCAACAATACTTTCCTCTAATCCCAACCTTGAAGCAATTTCAAAAGCATAAGATTGTCCAACCATATCCATTTGTAAATGGTACGTTGGAACAAGTGACTCATGATCAAAAGATACGGATCCAACGGCAATGCGTTCATTTGTTTTAGCATAAGACTTTAACCCACCATAATGAGTTGATGCAAAAACAAAACACCCTTTATCTAACAGCTGAGATAAAATAGCTTGAGCCAAACTTTCTCCTTCATCTGGATCAGTACCAGAACCAATTTCATCTAGAATAACTAAACTTCTTTGAGTAGAAACTTTTAGAATATGAACAATACGCTTCATGTGACTTGAAAATGTTGATAACGATTGTTCAATAGACTGTTCATCTCCTAAATCAACTAATATATCATCAAAGAAAGGAATAACAGCTTCATTAGCAGGAATAGGTAATCCCGAAAGAGCCATCAACGATAATAAACCGGCTGTTTTTAACAAGACACTTTTTCCACCTGTATTGGATCCAGTAATCAACAACATTCTTTGTTGATTTAAAGCAATCGTATTCGCAACAACTTTTTTTTGATCAATCAAAGGATGCCTTGCATCTTGAATATAAAATCTTTCATTTTTGCTATCAATACTTGCAACGATGCAATGATATTCATTACCAAACATCGCTTTAGAAAAAATAAAATCTAATTCTCCCAAAAACTGCTGATTAAATTGAAATTGAATTTCAAATGATTTGACCATTGCAGAAAGCATTAATAAAATACGATGGATTTCTTCCTGTTCATCCATTTTTAAATCATTCAACTGATTATTCATCAATACCACAGCTTCTGGTTCAATATATACAGTCTGCCCTGTGGCACTATGGGCATGAACTAGACCACCAAATTGATTTTTAAAGCCAGCTTTCACTGGTAACACCAATCTATCATTTCTTGAAGTGATTGTATCAATAGAAAGACTGTCTTTATAATCTTTTACCAGCCCTTCCATTTTATTCCTGATTTTTATTTGTAAAGATGTCATTTCTTTTCTTATTTTATATAAGGTTTCACTTGCATGATCATTGATTGCTCCATCTGGTGAAATACATTTTTCTATTTGTTGATATAAACTTTGATGAAACATTAATCCTTCAAATAATTCATTGATATAATGAACTTCAAATTCAATTGTTCCATAATAATGTTGGGCTTGTTCAATACAAGCAAGATGATTATAAATCTGATACAATTCCTCACCATTTAAAACTGCATCAATACTTGCTTTTTTTAAAAGATGAGAAATATCAGTTAAACCACCTATCGGTAATCGTCCATAATAATCAATACATTTCATCGCTTCTTTGACTTTTAATAATTCTTTTTCTAATTCTTCTTGATCATTAAAAATAGTTAAATGGTCAATTTTAGATTTAGCCAATAAAGAAGCTGTATAATTATATAATTTATTTTGAATTGCACTTAATTCTAATGTTTCGAATTTATTCCTCATGTTCACCACTCACTCTATTTTTCATTTTTAATTTTAATTCATCACTTAAATTTGTTTGATCAATGAGTCCAATCAAATTTTTTCGATCATTTTCATCTAAAGATATTTGATGATTTAAAAGATAATCTTTCATTTCATTTTCAATCAATGCTGTCATTTGTTCATCATTGATCAATCCCATTTGATAAGTAGAAAGTAAAAAATGTAATGTTTCTTTTGTTGAAAGGTCATTTGTCTTATAAAGTGTTGAATATTGTTGACTCCAAGTCATGACTTTTTGAGAAACATCGGGAACGATCTTCAATACTTCTTTTGCAAGATGGGATTCATTAATAAGCTGATAACCATTGTCAACTAAAGGTGTCAGCATTAAGGTCAACGCAAAATAGCTGATGACAAGTGCTTCGATCAAGCTTAAAAACATTCCTAAAAGATGATTAAGTAAATCAGTAAGACTTAAAATACTAACAATTTTTTCTAATAAAGGTTTGATCAATATCCCTATTATTTTTTTAATCAGCCAAAACAATAAAAACAAACAAATAAAAACAATTATTTTATTAATAATTGGTAAGAATAATTGATTTTCACTATATTCATTTTGCGGTATTAAAGTGAAAATTTCACTGATTGGACGATAGGTCAAATATGCTAAAAGTAAAGCTGCGATCGTACCTAAAAAATCATATGCTCTCTTAACGAAACCTTTCTCAAATCCTATAACAGCTAAAATAGCACAGAATGCTAAGAAAATCACATCTATTGATAAAAAATTTGTATTTATTTCCATATTATCACCTTATTATTTATTATAACAAATGAAATTTAGACTGTCAAAATTATAAAAAATATGCTAAAATATAATTGAGGTGATTATAGTGGAGCCAATAGTGTTTAAGGTTAATAATACTACAATTGAAAAAATGAAAAAGTATTATGACAGTCAAATGGTTCCATGTGATGACACAACTCTTTTATTTAAAGCACATACTATTGGATGTGATATCAGTGTAAAAGCTGATGGGACAGTTGAGTTAACTGGCCAGAATGCATTAAGGGAAGCACAGCATTGGTCAAAAAAGATCAAAAAGAAAATGGCTTCTTTAAATCAAATGGATGATGTATATAATTTGCATCATATTGGCTCAGCTGAAACGGGATCAGCCGACTATTTGGGACCTATATGTGTTGTTGCTTGTTACGTCAGTGATGAAGATGTAGCATGGATAAAAAGTTTAGAAATTGGTAAAATTGATGAATTGACCACAAAGGAAATCGTTCAATATGCCAAAATACTAAAAGACCGTTTGGTTTATAGTTTACTGATTTTAGATAATTCTCACTATAATAAGATGGTGCAGGATGGATTCAACCAAGCTAACATCAAAGCTAAATTATATAATCAAGCGATTGTTAATGTGATGCAAAAAGTTAAGCAAAGTGTAAAAGTGAAAGTCATTACACAATTTGTATCACCAAAGACTTATTTTAATTATTTGAAAAATGAAGTGATAGTTGTTAAAGATTTAATGTTTGAGTCTAATGCTCAAGATCAATATATGGCTGTTGCAGCAGCAGAAATTCTTTCTCGATATGCTTATTTACAATATTTTGCGAATATGTCTAAGAGTTTAAAAATGAATTTATGTCGTGGCACAAGTACTAATGTTGATAATGTAGCTGTTTCAATAGCTACTAAATATGGTCCAAAGATGTTAAACAAAGTCGCAAAACTGAATTTTACAAATACGAAAAGAGTAAAGTCGCTCATATCGGAAGCATAATAAAAAGAAGGTCTACTATCGATCTTCTTTTTATTTGATCTGTAAATCAAAATAAGGAATTTTTTTATATTCGACCCCAGCCGCATTTAACATTCTTTTCGCTGCAAGATCACTGGGACTGTTATTGTATTTATCATCTTCATATATGATTTGACTGATACCACTTTGAATAATGGCCTTAACACATTCATGACAAGGAAATAATGATACATAGATACGGCACCCTTTTAAATTTTGGGTACTATTTAAAATCGCATTTAATTCAGCATGAACAACATAAGCATATTTTGTATCATATAACTCCCCTTCTCTTTTTTCCCAAGGAAAAGATCGATCATCGCACCCCCATGGTAAACCATTATATCCGACACCAACGATTTTATTATCGGCTGTTACAATACAAGCACCAACTTGAGTATTAGGATCTTTAGAACGATATGCTGATAATTTCGCAACCCCCATAAAATACTGATCCCAATTAATTACACGACTCATAAATTTTCCCCCTTCAACTCTTTTAATTTATTTGTAAAATAATCAGGTAATTCACTATCAAACAACATATTTTCTAATGTTGTTGGATGCTGGAACCCTAATATTTTAGCGTGTAAATATTGACCATATGTCGTATCATCTTTTCTTTTGCCATATTGTGGATCACCATAGACAGGATAACCAATATAAGCCATATGAACACGTATTTGATGTGTACGTCCAGTTTCAAGTCGACATTCTACTAAAGTCATTTTATCAAATCTCTCAATGACTTTAAAATTAGTAATAGCTTCTTTAGCATTTTTATCAGTACAGCACATTTTTTTACGATCATTTACATCTCTGCCAATCGGTGCCTCTATTCTACCATAATCATGAGGAATAACACCATGCACCAAAGCTAAATAACGTCTAGTAACACTATGACTTGCCAGTTGTTCGCTTAAAGATTGATGAGCTTTATCATTTTTTGCTACCATCAGTAAACCACTTGTATCTTTATCTATACGATGAACAATTCCTGGTCTTTGAACACCATTGATACCAGAAAGATCTTTGCAATGATAAAGTAATGCATTAACAAGTGTTCCGCTGTTAATTCCCGCTGATGGGTGAACGATCATTCCTGTTGGTTTATTAATAACGATAACATCACTATCTTCATAAACAATATCTAAAGGTATATTTTCAGCTGCAATTTCTGTTGAAACAGGATCTTCTATGTAAATTTCTATTTGATCATTTTCTACGACATTATAACTTGCTTTTTCATTTTTACCATTGATCTTAACATTTTTCTTTTTAATCATATCTTGAATTTGAGTACGAGAAAAATCAGGAAAATTTTGACTTAAATACTTATCTAAACGCATTGATTGATCTTCTTTTTTTACTTTGATTTCGACAATTTCCATGCTTTATACTCCTCTATCGATAATTCTATGATAATTAAAATAACACCTATAACGATCGCCATATCTGCAACATTGAATACCGGAAAATTATAACCTAAAATTATAAAATCAATAAAATCTCTAACATATCCTAAAACAATTCTATCAATTAAGTTTCCAATCATTCCACTAAATACCAAAACCAAACCAAAACGAGTCAATTGCTGATAAGAATGTGTTTGTAAAAAATAATATACTATTCCTACTGCTGCAATAATAGAAACCAAAAAGAATAAAATCATCTTTCCTTCTAATATTCCCCATGCTGCACCAGAATTATGGACATAAGTAAAATAAAAGAAATTATCAATAATAGAATAACCTGTACCTAGATTTAATGTTTTATCGACAATCAGTTTTGTCATTTGATCACCTAAAACAATAACTAAAAAAGTAATCATATATAAAATTATTTTTCCTTTTGTTATTTCCATTTTTTTCATTTTCATCACCGCAACTATTATAACAAACATTAAAGAATAATACAAATCAAAAAGGTGATTAAAAATCACCTATAAAATCAACATTAATATAGCAATATAATGAAACAAAGATCCTAACATCACAAACAAATGAAAAATCTCATGAAAACCAAACTCTTTAGAAATATTTGGCTTTTTAATAATATATATAATTGCACCAACCGAATAGCTGATACCGCCACAAGCAATCAAACTAAAGATTGGTAAAGGAATATTTTGAAATGATTGAAAATCAAACACAACAGCCCAGCCTAAAATCAAATAAATAATTGTTGATAAAAATCTTGGAGCGTCCATCCAAACAATTTTCAAAACAACACCAATCAAAGCAACAAGCCATAAAACAGTTAAAAAATAATAATTTCTTGGACTTTCCATGCAAGATAAAACAACTGGTGTATAGGTTCCAACAATCAAGACATATATCATAGAATGATCTAATTTTCTTAAAACAAGCTTTATTTTCTCATTACCATGAAAATAATGATATATACTACTAGCACTATATAGAGCAATCAAAGAAATACCAAAAATAATAGCTCCTATAAAAAGAGATTTCGTTGTTTTAAAAACAAGACATAAACATATAATAATAATCAATCCTAATAATGACATACAGGCACCAATAAAATGAGTATATGAGCTTATTGGGTCCATAGCTTTCTTAAACATTTTTATCATAGTATCCTCCTTATCATGTAGTATTGAATACTACTTTATATATTATTATATTATTAATAAATAATAAGTCAATACCGGATTGAAATTTATTTAATTTTCATATATTATTATACTGAGGTGATTTTAATGAATGACAAAAGATTAGAAAATATCATTAATGAAATATCCAATCGAGGAACAGTCAAATCTGAGGATATCCCTAAACTTGATCTTTATATGGATCAAATCATGACATTATTTGATAATTACTTGAGTGATCATAAACGATATGAAGATGACAAACTGCTTACAAAAACAATGATCAATAATTATTCTAAGGAAGGTATCTTAAAACCAATCAAAGGAAAAAAATACACAAAAGAACATATCCTTCAAATGTTACTTATTTATTCATTAAAAAATACAATCAGTATACAAGAAATCAAAAAAATTCTTGCTTATTTTCATGAAGAAAATAAAGATATAGAACCAATATATCAACAGTCACTTGATTTAACAAACGAAATTATAAAAATGAGATCACAAGAACTTATTCATTTTATTGAAGAAAAAGAACTTGATTCTAATAATTATGAAGATCTAACAGTCATTATATCTATCATTTGTTCATTAAGTAATTTCTATCAATCCATTGCTCAAAAAATCTTAGATACATATTATGTAGATGAAGAAACAAAAAAAGAGGCTGTAACAAAATAGTTTTCTAATGAAGCTGTTTTGTAGCAGCTTCTTTTCTTTAGAATATTTGAGTATAATAAAATCATTATCTCGTTTTGAGTAATGATTTTTCATTCTATC
>Ga0129308_1003675_pt1 | contig 10640 bp, 15 predicted proteins | sample L827metagenome_FD_94440 | JGI IMG/M metagenome (GOLD analysis project Ga0129308, IMG submission 94440) | Ring-tailed lemur group fecal microbial communities from Wisconsin, USA - L827 metagenome | ecosystem: Host-associated > Mammals > Digestive system > Large intestine > Fecal | place: USA... | reverse complement strand
GGCAAAGAAATCATTGCTGCCGGGCTTACAATCAGAAACCTTGTACTTGTACCAGCATTAGCATAGGTGTTTTTTCTGCGCCGAAATTTTGCCATTTTGCGCTAAAAATCATTTATAAGTGGCTTAATAACTTCAGAAATATCTCTTTTTATTTGATTTTACACTACTACATGATATATTATAGCATAAACTATAGCATAATACCACCCATTTACTTCAGCAGTAAAGAATAAAATAAGAAAACTAACCGCATCTCATCCTGGTTCTGCTTTTCTGTGTTTAAATCACATTGACAGCAAAATTCAGATGAGTTATCCACATCCCATGAGCTTAGTTTACCGCTCCCGTTATTTTCGTGGATATTCAATTGTTTTTCCTATTCCATTTTACCACCATCTGTTGTATAATTACCCTGTTATTCGAGATACACAGTTGTGTATCTCTAAATGTAAAATACATCTTCATCCGTTATGATCTGTCGGCGAAAACTTTCCAATAACCTTGAGGATGTATTTTTTATGCTCTGTTTTATCTCTTTGCGCAGTGGGTTCCACGCCAGATATATCTGCATAATGATGTCCGCCACCTGGGTCAGTAGATAATGGTTTTTCATCGCATTACTGTTCCTGCTGTTTAAATGCTCAATATTGTATATCCCGTTTTTCTGGTTATTGAACCCCTTATTTTCTATTTTCCATCTCCCTCTGGCTACGTTTACCATCTCTTCCAGATTCTTTTCTGTCAGCTCAATATTGCTCAGCCACCGGAATCTAACCGTCTTTTGGGCCCTGTTTTCTTCCTTTCATAGGCATAGCTGAACAGATTGGCGACTTCCTCCTTGCCTGCTGTTTCTTCTACATGATTGACATATCCCCAGCCCTCTTTCTTTTCCTATCCCGTCAACGCAGGCGCTTCCATTCCCCTCCCTGATCCATTCATAACTTTCCTCTAACAATTTTTGTCTTGCTGCTTTATGGGTGATTATATATTTCCATCTTTTCTCTCGACATAATTTCATGACCGATTCTACGACATAGAGATTATCACCCTGAATACACAGCGGCAGTCTGAGATAGTCTCTGTACAAACGCTTTAACAGGCGTTTGGCTGCCGCTATTTCGCAATCCTGTTTCGACACATCCTCATTTTCGTTCTCAATAAATTCCGTATCCAGGCTGATCACTATCTTATCTGCAAGCACCAGCTTTGCCTCAAGCACTTTATGGTAATACGTTTTTACCTTTGTGCTGTCTTCCTGTATGACTGTCCTTGACAGACAGTTGTCGCAGGGCTTTTCTTTAAAATAGAACAATCCCGTCCCATCCAAAACAACCCGCCAATACTGTCCCAGAAGCCTTCCCCGTTGGAAGCTCTTCATCCGGATTAGTTTTTTACCATTTTTTCCTGAGCTGCGAAAGGCAGTTGGATGAAAGGCCTTCCAGATAATAATTCAGCGTATCACTATGTGGCATTTCCATTAAATCTTTATCCCTTGATAAAATCTGGAGCGTTTCAATACAGTTCTTCTAATTAAACTGTTCTTCCATGGCATGCATAGTTTTTATGTCACATAGATTCTTCATCAGCCCTATATAAAACAGATCAAACTGTTTATATGTGATATAGGACAGATGCCTCGGATCGTTCATTTCATCAATCCATGCAGGCAGTTCCTTAAAAAAATGATACATAATCATCATCAGGTCAACAATTCCATGGTCGTTTTCTTACGTTTAAGAGCTTTGCGAACCCATTCATTTCGTTTTTTCAAAATTTCCTCCTGTGCGTAAAATTTCTTTTCTTCATTTTAACGCAACAGGAGGAATCCTGCGTAAAATCTTGTTATTCTATTGCGAAAAGTTTTTATTCTTTACCGCTGTCTCTCTATTACAAACTATTTTCCCCGTCATCCACAAACAAAAAATCACCCGCCACTCAAGCCCCCGTCCTAAGCAGCGGGCGAAATACCCTTGACCATCTATTTCTTTTACACTTGGATTTCCGTTCCATCCTTAAAGGAGAATTGGATGTCCCCTTTATCATACACTGTCACATAATCCAGCAACGCGTACCAGGTATCATCATAGAATTCTATGATATTTTCCAGCTTATCCAGTTCTGTGAGAAACAGCTTGACCTGTGCTTTCCGTGCCTGCTTCTCATTGATAATACTGTCCACCTCGGCAAGCCGTCCCTCTGGCTGTATCATACCGCCGTACACCCAATGGCAATCTGCATTCTATTCTCAGCTATACCTTTTAGCGAAACTCAAACATTTTAGCAAAACCCATACAATTTAGCGAAACTCCATTTCAGCAAATTATCTTTGAACCCCACCCCGGAAAACAAGCCGTCTCACCAAACATTTTTCACGTGAGACACAGCAACATTTTTTCTTTTAATCGGCAGAAACCTTTGATTTACTGAGCTTTTCGAGTGAGCAGAGCGACCGTCTCCACATGGCACGAGAGGATAAGAAGTACGTCATTTGCCCCTCGGTCTGTCCGACTTAATCCACCACTGATTTTATACGCTTAGACGTAAGTGGAAACATATCAATAATTTTTCATTTTCTCATCAGCTATTCTCATAATTTCTCCTTATTGCTCTCTTACTTAACTGCCCAATTAGGAGCCAGAAAGTTGGGTATCTCATCCATACCTATAGGTTGATATCCCATTCCAAAGAGGTTATCTGGCTCTAAAAATCCCATATTAGGATAACCTGAATTTTCTTGTCCTAACGCTATAAGTTTGTCATTCGATTCTATAGTCGATTGGATTGTTTTTGAAATAAAATAGTTCTCTGTGTATGCAAATATTATGTAGTTCAAAAATTGAAGAACTTTTTGTTCTGATAAACTATTTATCTGGTGTCTCAGTTTTCTATACAATTTATCTCTTTTATGATAAAATGCCAGGACAACACTTTCTTCTTTTAATGGTAAAATTAACAAGTGCATAAACTGCATTCTCACTGATTCTGACAAATCAAAAATATTATTAATTTCATTTCCTTCTAAATCTTTCGACAAGGCTATAGCACTCTGCGTTGCAATCGGAACTTTGTAAGGTAATACAGACCAATATAGTATTTGATATCCGCCTGAAATATTTTTATCAGCAATGTCCTTATGGAATTGTAATTCTTCCGTGTAATCCCTTACATCTAATTCTTTGATCCCCTCTAAATTTTCTAAGTTCGTATAAGCATGAAACTCTTCCTGCAATTCACGATACAGTTTCTTTTCCTGTCCTCGTTTGCTTAACTGCAACAACAAATTTTTCACGGCAATTTCTGCAAGCATTTTATCAGTCGGTGGTGATTTTAAATTCTGCTCATTTTCATAATCCTGAAAAAACTTTCCATCACAATCATTACAAATAAAATGGAATGTACCTGAATTGTTTACCCCTTTTTCAATGTCTATAACATCTATTCCCATTAATAGAGAGGCATGCAATACTTTTCCATTGTCAGCAATATTTTTAAGCGATAGCTGGGGAACAGAATGCGAATTACAAAAACTTGTCTGGGGCTTTCCGCACAAAATGCATTTATCTGGTTTTGCACTATTTCTTGCTGTAGAAAGCAATTTATTCATTTTCTTACGAATGTCAACAATGTCTGTTCCTTCTGGTATATCAATTAACTTCGGCATACACAATCCTTTCTTTATCTCAATGGACAATCTGACTTACTTATTTTATTAACAAGTTTAGATAACCCAATTTGAATAAAATACCATTTCAAATCTTCTATATTCTGTTGTGATTTGGGACCTAATACAATGGAGTCTACCAAATCTTCAATATCAATTTTTTCCTCTTCACATAATTTTCCTAAATTCATAACATACACCCGCTTGATTGTATTTAATACTTTATATTGTAGGTGCGGGTCATTCTCTTTTACAAAATATGGTGAAATTCTTACCTCTTGCTCTGCGGCAAAACTCTCATGTTTATGTATCATTGCACATAACAACAGATTATCTATAAGGCCATCTAAATCTGAAAATTCCTCCATTTTTTCATCTTGAATATAATCCACCAATAAGTTCTTCATTTTATGTTGTTTCGCATTATAACCATAGTATTCTTCATCCATAACAAAACGATTATAGAAAATCAATTTATACAGCAATTCCGTATTAAATACTACCGCCACACCTTGTCCGTTATTGGCATAACGATCCCATTGTGCAGCATCATTACGAGCCCTTGACACACAAAATATGAAAGGGTACTCCAGTTTCAATCTATTTTCTATATTTTCAAAAACAGACTTTGCTTTTGGTATTTTTTCTACAGTTATCTCCTTTAATACTTCTCCTTCTAAATCCCGTATAAATCCATTCAATTCCTCACGGTCGTTCATATTAGCAGCACTTCCAAACCATATTTCCTTGATGTTAAGCATACCATTCAGGCTAGCAACATCTGTATAATGCCACAAAGTATTTCCATACTTTTCAACTGCTCTCTGTGCACGATCATCCCGCTGCCTTATTTCAATCTCTCTAAGCTCCATTTTGCCACCCCTAATTTGAAATCTTTCTTGGATTATATCAAATTTCCAGTTCTTTTACAATCGACTCTATTCCTCAATGCGAAAACACCCTGCATTCCTGCAAGGTGCCCTGCTTCCAAAGTTCTTTTCCTTACCCTTCCACATCCACCGTCATCCCTGACCTAAATTCCACCTCAAACCTTTCATCGCAAACCGTCACCTTCTCAATCAGCCGCCGGACAAGTTGCTCATCATATTCCAAGATATCCGTAGTCTGACTGTTCAGAAATTCTCGCATCTCTTCAATCCGCTTTTTCAGTCCTTCCCGCTCAGCACTTTCTGTCAGTGCCTTCTGTTTCAGTTCCCGAAGGCGGTCTATCTCATCTGCCACGCCGTTATAATCCTTTTTGGAATTTGCCAATCTCAGCAGCTCCTTTTGTAGTTCCTCCAGCTTGGCATTAATTCCCTCCGCCGAGGTTTCATCTTCCTGCCGGACGACCACCTCAATGTTTTCCTGCAGTGCTGTCATCATGCTGTCTCGATTGCCAAGTGCAAGGTTGATGGCTTTTACCACTGCTGCCTGCAGATCTGATTCCTGAATGATTGGCGCATCGCACTTTCCGGGACCAAGCTCCACACGGGTACAGCACCGCCAGACTGTGGAGTGCTTTCCCCGATTATTCCATGCAATCCTGCGGTAAATGTCTCCGCACTTCGGGCAGTAGACAATACTGGATAAAGCGTACTTACTGCTGTACACCCGCTTCTTCCGTTTTGCTCCGCTGTGGAGATTTGCCCGCCGCACCATCTCCTCCTGCACCTGCATATAAAGGTCACGGGGAATGATAGGCTCATGGCTGTTCTCTACATAATACTGTGGAACAATACCGTTGTTCTGCACCCGCTTTTTATTGAGGAAATCCACCGTATAGGTTTTCTGTAAAAGCGCATCCCCGATGTACTTCTCATTCCGCAGGATTTTTGCAGGGTGGTCGGACGCCATTTTGCTTTGCCTGCCGCCGTCAGGATACCGCCTGCCTCAAGCCCTCTCGCAATCTGGAGCAGACTACCACCCTCCAGGTATTCCCGATAGATGCGTTTTACCACTTCCGCCTCGGTCGGTTCAATAATCAGGTGTCCCTCCTCATCCTTCGTGTATCCGAGGAAGCGGTTATGGTTTACCTGCACCTCACCGTTCTGGTACCGGTACTGCAAGCCCAGCTTGATGTTCTGACTTAATGACTGGCTTTCCTGCTGGGCAAGACTCGCCATGATGGTCAGCAGCACCTCGCCTTTGGAATCCATCGTGTTGATGTTCTCTTTCTCAAAGAAAACCGGAATGTTCTTTTCCTTCAATTTCCGGATATATTTCAGGCAGTCCAGCGTGTTTCTTGCAAAACGGCTGATGGATTTCGTAATGATCATATCAATCTTTCCCGCCATGCAGTCCTCAATCATGCGATTAAATTCACTGCGCTTTTTCGTATTACAGCCACTGATCCCATCATCTGCAAATATGCCTGCCAGCTCCCACTCCGGATTTTTCTGAATAAACTGCGTGTAATGCTCCACCTGAACCTCATAGCTGCTTGCCTGCTCATCGCTGTCCGTGGAAACACGGCAGTAGGGGGCAACCTTCAATTTGGGTTTTGCCTCAGCCGTCACCGTGTTGCCCACCCTTTTCCGTGCAGGGATTACTGTAATATTCTTATTTAAATCCATCTGTTTCCACCTCGCTCTCCATCAGGCTGTACGCATAAGCCACCTGTTCAAAAGAATCGCCATAGACCTGTTTTACCGCAGCTATGCTAAACCTTGTCGGAAATTCCGCTTTCGTTTTTGTTTCCAATTCTCTTACTCGTCCAAGCGCCTTTGCACGGCTCATCCGCACTTCCTCCGCTTTGTCGAAAGTCTCCCGGTCAATGATTGCCGGATAATAATCATCTCCGAGATATTTTTCATTCCACAGTATCCGCCCTGCACTGCCATGATAGAGGTTCAGCCCTACCTTTTTCGCCGCTGTCATAAGCGCCAGACCAGAAATATAATAGTCAAAAAATTTCCGTACCATTGCCGCTTCTTCCTCATCTATGACAGCCATGCCGTTCTCGATTTTGTATCCGTATGGTATGTGTATCATTTAGTTCACCAGCCTTTCTCTCAGGCACAGCCCGCATTTCAATTCAAAGACAGCTTCATTCCTTGAAAGGATCGTAACCTTATCCACATATTCTAGGAAAGCTCCATCATCAAATTCTGTCAGCATGGTTCCCTTTGGTACAAAACGAAGCAGTTTCTGCAATTCCTCTGCCTTTTCCATATCTCCATTGACGGAACGAATCAAACTGTCTTTTTCCTGCCGCAGTGTTTCTGCTTCCGCTGCCAGAGCATTGCTTTCCTTATTAAAAAGAGCAGGTTCCAGATAGCCGCCTGCCATAAGGTTTGTCAGCACCTGCCTCTGCTCCATATTCTTTTCGATCTGCGTCTCCAATTCCTCAATCCTCAAAAGCCGCTCTTTATCATTCAGTCCCCGCAGACTATGAAGCAGGGGACGGAGTATCGTCTGATGCCCAAAGACCAGCTTGTTCATCATGGTTCCAAATGCTCGTTTCAAAGCAGAATCAGTAATGTATTTCATCGAACAGGCATCCTTGTCTGCCAGATGATTGGCACAGCACCATGCCACATACTTTCTGCTTGGCTTGTAATGCTGGCGTCTCTTAAGGATACCGCCGCATTCGCCGCACTGAATCCTTCCTGAAAAGCTGTAGCGGTTCTGATACCTGCTTGTATCCCCGCCATTTCCTTTCTCCCTGCCCCGCTGCTTCAGGACAGCATTCGCCCGGTCAAACTCCTCATGGCTGATGACGGCAGCAAGGTGATCCCGAACCAAATACTAAGTTCACCATAATTTATATGGCGATTAAAACTGCTGTCCGTATAAGTCTTTTGGAAAATGACATCCCCGGTATATTTTTCATTACTGATAATTCCATTAATTGTTCCCGGAGTCCATCTGCCGCCTTTCCTCGTAGGAATTCCCCTCTCGTTGAGTTCCTTTGAAATGGCAAATGTAGATATCCAGGTCAAGAAGTTTCCTCGCCATCTCCAGACAGTCCATCGTATTCCTCGCAAACCGGCTGATCGACTTTGTGATAATGAAATCTATTTTTCCTTTTTCACAGTCTGCCATCATGGAAAGCAGCCCACTCCTTCTCGCCTTCTTTGTCCCGCTGACTCCTTCATCATAATACAGCCCGGCAAACTCCCACTCTTCGTCTGATTTAATGTAGTTTTCATAGTGGGCTTTCTGTGACTCCAGGCTGATAAACTGTTCATCGCTTGCGGTCGACACTCTGCAATATGCCGCCACACGCAGCTTTTTTGTATCGAGGAGCCTGTTTTCCTCAATTTTTGTTATCCGTTTCATCCACTCACCTCGCTTGTGGTAGGTCACATATTCGCTCTAAAACGCCATAATATCAAGTCATTTCCGGCATAATCTCTGCTAAATATGGAGAGAAAGTGATATTTCACCTGTCTACTTGACAGGGGGCATATCACTGTGGAAATACGCATCATCTTCTTACCGATACCAGAGATGGAATTTCCCAGGTTCTCCATCTTACCGCCGATTTTGTCAATCTTGGCAGGGACTGTGCTAGTGGTTGCAGCCTGCTCCTGAAGCCGCCGCAATTCCTGCTCAATTTCAACAATCTCACGCTGGAGGGCATCGTATTTATCCTGCCCAAACGTCCCGTTTTCCAGCTACTGCCTGCACCTGTGCCTGCCTTAAAGCATCCAGCTTTTCCTTTGTGGAAGTGACCGCATCCTTTAACAGTTTTTGCTTCTGTGTGAGAAGCTCCGCGTTGGAGGGGGCCAGTTTCAGCAGCTCATTGACATCTTTTAAGGCACTCTGGGTGTAGGTGATCGATGAATTGACACTTTTCAGTGCCTTGACTAATCCTGTAGTATCGCCGCCAATCTCAATCGTGATGCCCTTGATCCTGCTTGCCACTGTTCCTCACCTCCAATCGCTTCATTAACAGATTTCTCTTTTTGCTTGCAATCACTTGCATTTATCTCTTCTTCTGGGTATAATAAAGAAAAAAGGAGAGTGATACACATGGCAAATACATCAGCCGTTTATGCCCGTATTGATACAGGCCTAAAAGAAAATGCAGAAAGCATCCTTTCCCAGCTCGGCATTTCCCCGTCCAGTGCGATTCAAATGCTCTACAGCCAAATCGTGCTAAAAAAAGGAATTCCCTTTGATCTCCGTCTCCCATCGGCGAAACCAACCGCTATCGGCGGCATGAGTCGTGCGCAGTTAGATGCTGAACTGATGAAAGGCGTAGAATCCATGCAGTCTGGCAAAACCTACACAGCAGATGAAGTGGACGCTGAGCTTGCACGGGAGTTTGGCATATGAGCGCCGATTATTCCGTCATTTATTCTCCAGAGGCGCTTGATGACCTGAAAGAAATCTACGCCTACATTGCCTTTACCCTTCTTGTACCGGAAACCGCCGAAGGGCAGGTTAGCCGCATACGAAAAGAAATACGTTCGCTTGATTTCATGCCCTCGCGGTATGCCCGTGTGGAATGGGAGCCGTGGCGGAGCATGGAGATGCACCGTCTCCCCGTAGACAATTTCGTTGTTTATTACACCGTTGATGATGACACCCTCATAGTCACCGTAATCCGTATTTTTTACGGTGGCCGGAATGTAGAAGGGCTCATAAATGCTGAAAAAGATTAACTCACAGAAAAGGAACAGCACTCACCGCTGTTCCTTTTCTGTACTAAAATTTATCAAAATCTTCCTGCGTGGCCTCCCGCGCCACTTTTTGATACTTTGCGCCGTCGTTGACCCTTTCTGTCCACATATCAATGACCAGCCCAATGGTCAGAAGGTCACAATAAGTATGGTTGTACCATTCTAAAAAAGTCTTGTGTCGCCATTTTTACTTTTCAAAGGTATGACATTAACATACTTACAGGAGGTGATAACATGACTATTCATCCTAAACAGTTCGGTATCGTGCTGAAAAATGCACGAATGGATAAGAAACTCACGCAAGCAGAATTAGCCCAAATACTGGATGAATCTGAACAATACTACATATCAGCAGATTGAGCATCTGTTTACACGCTGTGATGAAGGGCAGTTTCATGTCATCCTTGCCACCACAGAAGCGTTACTGTCCGAGAGTGAAAAGTCTTCAGATTCAGAGTAACAGATAAAGGCGGTATTCAGGCGGTGTTTACATCACGTTTTCCCTGTAATTTTAAAGGCTCATCCCTGCACCGGAATCACCCTGCAAAAATGAGCCTTTTCATACCCATACAGAATAATTGCCGGGAGACCGTCCTCTCCGCTACGGAACAGCCACATAAAGGACTGGCTCCGGGCCCGGCGACCTTCTTCCTTCAGCACCTGGACCCGGGGTTCATCTGCCATAGCGAAGCTACGCCTGAGCAGTTCCCGGTGAAAGTAATCATACATTGGCTGAAAATAATGCTGTGAGCAGTAGATGATCCAGTTGGCAAGTGTCGTCCGGCTGATCCGGGCTCCATACTGCCTCCAGTCTTTTTCCTGCCGGTACAGGGGAAGTCCGTTGCCATACTTTTGATACATTGTCCATGCAACCGTGGAAGCCGAAGCAGGATCCTTCCCTACCAGCACTCCCGGAACCCGTGATTTTACAATCACAGCCGTTTCAGTATCACCAGGCCCCTCTTTGCAGGATGGGCAGCCATAGCTCTGGCTGTAGTATTCGATCACTTTACATGTGGCAGGAATGAATTCCAGCTCACGGCGGACATACTCTTCGCCGATAAGAACCATCTGCGTGCCGCAGACCGGGCAGACCTGATCTTCTTCCGGAAGAGGAATGATTACCTTTTCAACCAGCAGACCTTTAAAGAGATCCTCATGGGTAGCTTTCTTCCTGCGGGTATATTCCCGGATTACGGTTTCTTCTTCCAACAGGAAAGGATCCCGTTCCACTTCCGCTTCATCGAAAAGATTCTGCTGTCCGGGAATGTCATCGGATCTTCTTTCGCTGGAGGAACCAAAAAGCTTTTTGGTCAGGTAATCTACCTGTTCCTGAAGTGCTTTTTCAT
>Ga0129308_1003673_pt1 | contig 10644 bp, 10 predicted proteins | sample L827metagenome_FD_94440 | JGI IMG/M metagenome (GOLD analysis project Ga0129308, IMG submission 94440) | Ring-tailed lemur group fecal microbial communities from Wisconsin, USA - L827 metagenome | ecosystem: Host-associated > Mammals > Digestive system > Large intestine > Fecal | place: USA... | reverse complement strand
TTTAACGGTAATTCTTATATAAGTATCTTGGAGAACTTCAGAAAGGGATGACATAAATGGAAGGAATAGTAGCGGTAGTCGGCAGACCGAATGTCGGAAAGTCAACGCTCTTTAACCGTATTGTCGGAAAGAGAATGTCGATAGTAGACGATACGCCGGGCGTTACCCGTGACAGAATATATGCAAAGGCCGAGTGGCTCGGACGGGAGTTTATGCTGGTTGATACAGGCGGTATCGAGCCCGACAGCAAGGATATAATACTTTCGCAGATGAGAATGCAGGCACAGCTTGCCATAGATAAGGCAGATGTAATCATATTTGTTACAGATGTCACTTCGGGAGTTACGGCAAACGATGCCGACGTTGCTTCAATGCTTCAGAAAAGCGGCAAGCCTGTTGTGCTCTGCGTAAACAAATGCGACGGTGTAGGCGATGTGCCGCCGGATTTCTACGAGTTCTACAATTTAGGTCTTGGCGAGCCGATTGCGGTATCATCGGTACACGGACACGGCACGGGAGATCTTCTCGACGCAGTATTCGAGAATATGCCTGAGGCTAATCCTCAGCAGGAATACTCCGAAGACGCAATAAAAGTCGCTGTTATCGGCAAGCCCAACGCAGGAAAATCCTCGCTTGTAAACAAGATAGCAGGCGAACAGCGTATGATAGTTTCCGATATCGCAGGTACCACCCGTGATGCCGTAGATACTGTTATAGAGCGTGACGGTCAGGAATATGTATTTATCGACACCGCAGGACTTCGCAGAAAGTCAAAAGTAAACGAGCAGATAGAAAAATACAGCGTGCTTCGTGCTTATATGGCGGTTGACAGAGCAGATGTCTGTGTTATAATGATTGACGCAACCGAAGGCTTTACCGAGCAGGACAGCAAGGTTGCAGGCTACGCTCACGAGCAGGGCAAGGCAAGCGTTATCGCAATAAATAAGTGGGACGCTGTTGATAAAGACGGAAAGACTATGCAGGAGTTCACAAAAAAGCTCGAGGTCGATTTTTCGTTTATGTCCTATGCTCCGTTTGTATTTATTTCGGCACTTACCGGACAGCGTATAGATAAGCTGTTCGAGCAGATAAAGTACACATATTCCCAGAACATAAGGCGTATTTCCACCGGCACGCTGAACGATATGCTGGGTTATGCTACGGCAAGAGTTCAGCCTCCGTCGGATAAGGGCAAGAGACTGAAGCTCTACTATATGACTCAGGCTTCGGCAAAGCCTCCGACATTTGTAATATTCTGCAACGATAAAGAGCTGTTCCACTATTCTTATCAGCGATATATTGAAAATCAGATAAGAGAGAGCTTCGGGCTTGACGGAACGCCTATAAGAATAATAGCAAGAGAAAGAGGAGAATAACGGATAATGATATATCTGTGCTATGCAATAATGCTGATCGTGCCGTATCTTCTGTGCGGTATCAACAGCGCAATAATCGTAACGAAAATAAAGACAGGCGAGGACATAAGGACGCTCGGAAGCGGCAATGCCGGACTAACAAATACCCTTAGGACTCAAGGAAAGGTAGCGGCGCTTTTCGTGCTTCTCGGAGATGTGCTTAAGGGCGTTCTGTCGATACTTATTGTCAGATTTTCTTTTTTGTGGCTTGCTGGGGTAGACACAACGGATTTTTCAAACGGAATGAATTATGTTGCGTTTGTTGCAGGCTTAACTGCGATTCTCGGTCATGTTTTCCCTGTATATTTCGGCTTTAAAGGCGGAAAGGGAATACTGGTGTCGGTTTCTGTACTTATGACGATAGAATGGATACCCGCCTGTGTTTTACTCGGAATATTCATTATAGTTGTTGCTATAACAAGATATGTTTCGCTCGGCTCGTGCATTGCCGCCGTTTTGTATCCGTTTACGATTCTCGGATACGGACTGCTGACGGGAGATCCTTGCGTATATATCAATATGATTTTAGCGGCGCTTATCGGTATACTGATACTGTTTATGCACAGAGGCAATTTAGTAAGGCTTAAAAATCATACCGAGAAAAAGCTCGGACAGAAGGCATAACGAAAAGAGGACAAAAATGGCAAAAATTACTATTCTTGGCTGCGGTTTCGGCACTGCTCTTGCAATAATGTGGGACAAGCAGGGACATCAGGTGACAGCCTGGTCAAAGTATAAGGAAGAAATCGACGCAATACTTAACGACGGAGAGCATAAGAAGCTGCTCCCCGGAGTTATCGTTCCGCCTTCCATAAGTCTTACTACGGACATAAATTGCGTAAGCGACGCAGATATCCTTGTTTTCGCTATTCCGTCAAAGTTTGTCCGTGAGGTCGTTCTCAAAGTAAAGGGGCATATCAGAAAAGATACTATCGTTGTTAATGTAGGTAAAGGTTTTGAAGAAGGCACGGACAAGCGTCTGTCCCAGGTGCTTGCCGAAGAACTGCCCGAAAACCGCATTGCAGTACTTACAGGTCCTTCGCACGCAGAAGAGATAGGCAGAAGCATTCCTACTACGGTTGTATGTGCTTCTGAAGACAAAGAGTGTATGATGTATCTGCAGGAAACGCTCCAGAATGACAGATTCAGGATATACCGCAACAGCGATCTTGTAGGCTGTGAGCTCGGAGGCGCATTGAAAAACCCCATTGCCCTCTGCTGCGGAATAGTAGAAGGAATGGGGCTCGGTGACAATACGATCGCCGCACTTATGACAAGAGGACTTGCCGAGATAACAAGACTCGGCGTTGCGATGGGAGGAAAAAGAGAGACTTTCAACGGTCTTTCGGGTGTAGGCGACCTTATTGTTACCTGCACATCGGCACATTCAAGAAATCATCGTGCCGGTCTGCTTATAGGTCAGGGTATGTCTGCCAAAGAGGCTGTAAACCGTGTCGGAACGGTCGAAGGCTATCAGTGTGCAAAAATAGCATACGAGATAGCTCGTTCGCTCAATGTACAGGTACCGATAATCGAGCAGCTCTGCGAAGTATGCTATAACGGACAGAGCCCTCTTGACGCTGTATCAAAGCTGATGGGACGGCCGAGCAAGGCTGAAGAAGAGGTATTCTGATCAGACTGCTCTGCGGTTATCGCTTTCGATATAGTTCAGCTTTTCAATTTTACAGTTGTGACGCTCTGCGGTTTTTGCCTTGCCGGCAAGAACCGCTTTTATCTTTTTCTCTGCGCTCTGCATTAAAAATGCCATTCCGGTGCATATAAAGGGCGCCGCAAAAATTGATACTACTACAAAATCCATTGTTTTATCCTTTCTCATGTGGGCTTTTATCTTATGCTTTGATTATATCATCATTGGTGTCCGATTAAACGGACAAACAAATTTAGATATTAAATGATTTTTTATCATAAAAAACTTGCAAAAACCGAATAGATGTGATAGAATAGATAACATAATGCGGCAACGCAAATAAAGAAGGGAAGGTTAATTATGGAATTAAGTTCACATCAGATCATTATGCTGATAACCATAGCGCTTTATCTCGTCGGAATGGTAGTGATAGGCGTTTTATGTTCAAGAAAAACCGATAATGTCGGCGACTTTTATCTCGGCGGCAGAAAACTCGGACCGTTCGTAACCGCAATGAGCGCAGAAGCGTCGGATATGAGCGGATGGCTGCTTATGGGTTTGCCAGGTGTTGCGTATGCATACGGTATTGCGGAGGCAAGCTGGACAGCTATAGGACTTGCGGTAGGTACATACATAAACTGGCTTGTTGTATCCAAGAGGCTCAGAAAGTATTCTCAGACCTGCGGCGCTATAACTCTGCCCGAGTTCTTCTCAAACAGACACAGGGATAAAAAGAAGATACTGACGCTTATAGCGGCACTTATTATCATTGTCTTCTTCATCCCTTATACCGGTTCTGGCTTTGCGGCTTGCGGAAAGCTGTTCGAGAGCCTTTTCTGCGTTGATTATCACTTAGCTATGATAGTAAGCGCTATTGTAATCATTTCTTATACCACTATCGGCGGCTTCCTTGCCGCAAGTACAACAGACTTTATACAGAGTATCATCATGACTATAGCTCTTATCGTTGTTGTACTGTTCGGTATAAATATGGCAGGCGGTATCGTAGAAGTAATGAACAACGCATACTCTATGCCCGGTTATTTCTCGGTAACACATTCGTTTGATGTTCTGAACAAAACGACGAGTGAGTACGGAACGCTCAATATATTCTCAACTCTTGCATGGGGACTCGGATACTTTGGTATGCCTCATGTATTGCTCAGATTTATGGCAATAAGCGACAGCAAGAAGCTCAAGACTTCAAGAAGAGTAGCAACCGTATGGGTAGTTATCTCTCTTGCAGTAGCTACATTTATAGGTGTTGTTGGTCTTGCTATGAGCCAGAAGGGCGTTATCGATCCTCTGTATGACGGCGGCGACCCCGAGACTATAATCGTTGAGATCGCAAATCTGCTTGCATCATTCGGACCTCTTACCACAATTGTCGGCGGCCTTATCATTGCAGGTATTCTTGCTTCGACTATGTCAACTGCGGATTCTCAGCTGCTTGCGGCTTCTTCGGCAGTATCAGAAAACCTGTTCAGCCAGGTATTCAAAATCAAGGTTAACGAAAAGACGGCTATGCTTGTAGCAAGAATAACCGTTATAGTGATAGCTGTTGTAGGTGTTGTTATTGCATGGGATAAGAACAGCTCGGTATTCCAGATAGTATCGTTTGCGTGGGCAGGCTTCGGTGCGGCATTCGGTCCTGTAATGCTGATGTCGCTGTTCTGGAAGCGCACGACAAAGTGGGGCGCATTCGCAGGTATCCTTGCAGGCGGTGTTATGGTATTCGTATGGAAGTTCCTTGTAAGACCGCTTGGCGGACTTCTGGATATCTACGAGCTTCTGCCCGCATTTATAGTAGCTCTTGTTGCTATAATAGTTGTTTCGCTGCTTGACAAGAAGCCTTCCGCTGAAATATGCGATGAGTTTGATTCTATAAAGGCAATGGAATAATACTGTAAGTAAGTCTGACAGCCCCTGAAAAATCAGGGGCTGTTTTGTGCTTGAATATCCGCTTTTTATGTGCTATAATCTGATAAAAGACAGACATTGATATTGCAAAGGAGGATCATATGAAAACCTTGCAGAATATAATAGATGAAAGCAACTCAATCGTGTTTTTCGGCGGAGCAGGAGTGTCAACTGAAAGCGGAATACCCGATTTCCGTTCTCCCGACGGGCTTTACAATCAGAAATACGATGTTCCGCCCGAAGAGCTTTTAAGTCACGGATATTTCTTTTCCCATACCGAGAAGTTCTATGAGTTTTACAGAGAAAAGATGATATGCCTTGACGCAAAGCCGAATAAGGCGCATATCAAGCTCGCCGAGCTTGAAAAAGCAGGTAAGCTTAACGCGGTTATCACCCAGAATATAGACGGACTACACTCGGCGGCAGGAAGCAAAAAGGTATACGAGCTTCACGGAAGCGTACACAGAAATTATTGCCTTGACTGCGGCAAAAGCTACAGCGCCGAAGATATCCTTGCGTCAAAGGGCGTACCCCATTGTTCATGCGGCGGACTTATAAAGCCGGATGTCGTGCTGTACGGTGAAAACCTTGACGATGCAACGGTTAACGGTGCGCTGTCCGCAATAGAAAACTGCGACACGCTGATAATCGGCGGTACATCGCTGACCGTTTATCCTGCGGCAGGATTTGTCCGCTATTTCAAAGGGAAAAACCTCGTGCTTATAAATACGAGTTCTACGCCTTTTGACAGCGAAGCGGATATCGTGATACACGATAAAGTCGGCGAAGTGCTGGATAAAATAACACTATAAAATTAAAGCCCATATCGGTTGGATTCCGATATGGGCATATATTATCTGTCAAAATCAAGTCCCCATTGCGCTCTGCAACAGTCCATTATCTCAAGAACCGCCCGTGTGTCGCAAATAGGATTGATAAGGCTCTGCTTTCTGCCGTCCGACAGGCACTTTTCGACTTCCATAACCTCATATTCGTAGCCGTTGCACAGGTGCTTAAGTTCGGGTGCTTCTACTACATTTCCGTAGATGTCACGCAGTACAAGCTCCGTTGTACAGAAAAACCAGTTGCCGAAGGTAATACTTCCTTTGTCGCCGATAATGCAGGCTTTGTTTTCTTTCAGAAAGTCAAATCCTATCTGCGAGTCGGCAAAGCTTCCGTTTTTGTATCTCAGCAGCAGGGAAGCGTCATAGTCAACACCGCTGTCGCCGATATATGCGTTTGTTATTATTTCATCCGGCTTGTAGCCGAGAAATTCACAGGCAAAAGTCAGAGGATAAACGCCTAAATCAAGAAGACTTCCTCCGCCGAGCGATTTCGCATAGAATCTGTTGTCGGGATCATACGGACAAAGCGACGACAAATCGGCACGGACAGCTTTGACCGTTCCTATCCTGCCTTGTGCAACCCACTTCTTTGCAAGACGAAATGCAGGGATGAATTTCATCCACATAGCTTCCATAAAGAAAACATTATGCTCTTTGGCAAGCTTTATCAGTTCGTCAAACTGCCTGCAGTCAAGCGTTACCGTTTTTTCGCAAAGCACATTCCTGCCGTTTTTTATGCACATTGCGGCATTCTCATAATGCTGTGCCATAGGCGTAGCTATATAGATTATGTCAATATCGCTGTCCTTGGCAAGTTCTTCATAACTGCCGTAATACTTTACGGCACCAAATCTTGCGGCAAATTGTTCTGCCTTTTCACTGCTTCGGGACGCAACGGCATAAAGCCGTGAGCCTTCGCTGAAGTTTATCGCCTCGGCAAGCTTTTCTGCTATGTTTCCCGTTGCCATTATACCCCATTTTATCTTTTCCATAATTACTCCTAAAAAATCCTGCCGTACATCATACAGGGAGGAGGGAAGAATGTACGGCAGGATACAGACTGTCGATAAACCCACGCACCGCAAAAATGCAAGGTTTATTTTGTTTATTATCCAAATCGATTTGAAATAATATAAAATAAGTTTTGTAGAGCCGATTTCGGCTCTACAAAAGCATTTTTGCTTACTTTGTCAAGAGTCACCTACCGTACCTTTGTACGCCGACGGCGACTCTTTCCTCGTCTGCGTGTGTTTCTCGCAGTCTGATAGATTAAAATTCAATTAATCAGTTTTCATCGGGTTCGAGTACGGCGTAGTTGTCATCATCACGCTTGTAAACGACATTGACAGCGCCGGTCTCGGCATTCTTGAACATAAAGAATGTATGTCCGAGCATATTCATCTGGAGTATAGCTTCGTCGGTAGACATGGGACGGAGCTTGAACTTTTTATGTTTAACGACCTCAAAGTCTACCTGCTCTTCAACGCTGTCGTCAAAGGCTTCAACAAATGTGCTGTGCATCTGCTTTTCAACTTTGGTCTTGTTCTTGCGTATCTGTCTAATAATACGGTCTATGCAAGCGTCAAAAGCGTCGTTCTTGTCGGCGGCCTTCTGCTCTGAACGGAAGATAAGTCCGGCTGTACGCACCGTTACTTCTGCGGTGATCATGTTTTTCTGCTCTGTGAGCGTCACTTTGCAGTCAGCGTCGCCTGTAAAGAAGCGGTCGAGCTTAGACTCGATCTTTTTCGTTACATAGTCTGTAAACGCCTGCGAAATCTGAATCTTCTTAGCCGTAATGTTAACTGTCATATTTGTGTTCATTCCTTTCATGGCAAATAATGCCTGTGAATAATGGATTCGGCTGATAGCCGCAAGGTTTCGGGAGAAGCTCCTTTAACCTTGAGTATATTGTAGCATATTTAGATAAAATACACAAGCCTTTTTTGCGAAAAATTTGTTTTTTATCCAATCTATCCAAAAACACAACCGTAAATTCATCGTTTTAGCAGTTGATTCTTTAATGCAAAAATGCTATAATTGGATAAAGTGGGATGCTAATGGAAAATTTGAAAGGATAACAATGGATATTAAGCAATATCATCGTATGATTATTGATGACATTTCACTTATTGCCGGAGTTACCACCCGTGCAATGATGGGAGGATATGTTGTCTATTATAACGGCAAAGTAGTCGGTGGGCTGTACGAAAGCGGATTTCTTATCAAGAATATCGATGCTGTAAAGCACAATTTTGACAGTATTCGGTATGACATTCCGTATGAGAACGGCAAACCTATGATAAAGGTACCCGACGGATATGAGCTATCATGGCTCGAGAGCGTTTTTAAAGAAATGTATGAGTATCTCCCTTTCCCAAAGAGCAAACGGAAAACAAACACCCAATAAAAGGAGGAATTATGAAGAAAAATGTATTAAAAACCATATTTGCCGCATCAGCGGTCGCAATGACGGCGGCTGCCGTTTCGATTTCGGCATATGCCGCACCCTCTGCTTACAGCTCGGTCGATAACGGGTACATAACATCGGTCAAAAATCAGGGAAGCTGGGGCGTTTGCTGGGCGTTTGCCGCAACATCGGCAAGCGAGGCTTCGCTTATAAAAGAATTTCCCGAAAAGTACACTTCACAGACTATTGATTTATCGGAAAATCTTTTAGCTTATATGACAAGCCACCCCGCTTTATACGGACATCCGGGAATGTCTGCGGATATCGGAGAATATACCGCCGACACGGATACTTATTATCTTTCAGCCGGAGGTAATTATCAGCTTGTCGGCTTTGCGTATATGAACAACTACGGTCCTTATGCTGAGAGCAAGCAGTTTCCCTATAGCGCTTACGGCACGCCTTCCGTTGCAGGTTATGATTTCACGGAGGCTGAGTATTATGAACTGCGTGATTCGGGAATCGCCAAGGCTACCGGTATGTTTACAGCAAATCTCAACAAGAATGCCGACAATGATAATGTTAAGCAGTTGATAATGGATTACGGCGCTGCGGTTATCGGCTACCGTGAACTTAAGTCGGAATGTTTGTCGTCCGATTCAAACGGAGAATACTACTATTACTGCCCGAATAGCAACATCACAAATCATGATGTTACTGTAGTCGGCTGGGATGACAGCATTCCTGCGTCATCTTTCAAGACAGCGCCCGAGGGTGACGGAGCATGGCTGATAAAGAACAGCTGGGGTTCGACAAGCAGAAACGGCGGATACTTCTGGCTGTCATATTATGACAAATCGTTGTCGGATACTGTTGCGGCTTTTGATTTTACCGTTGAAGGCGAAGATGATTACTATGATAAATGTTACAGCTATGATGGTTCAAACCATTACAAGATGACATATGCCACCGGTCGTGATACTATATATTCCTCTAACATATTCACGGCTGAAGAAGATTTGATAGTGAACGGTGCGGCATTCTATACCAATGAAGGAAACGTTCTTGAGGTAAGTGTATATACAGGACTGACAAACGGCTCTGTGCCGACATCGGGAACAAAGGCGGCTACAAAGACAGTAAACGCAAAATACGGAGGATACCTTTCCTGCACCTTTGACAGTGAAGTGAAGGTTTCTAAGGGTGAGAAATTCTCAATCGTACTGAAAAATACCGATCCGGACGGAACCGGCTATGCATATTTAGAAACAGCTTCGTCAAAGGAATTTCTCGGAGATACCTACACAGTTTCTGTTCTTGAAGGCGAAAGCTTCATTTCTACTACCGGTTCATATTGGAATGACTGTTACAGCAGAGGCGGAAATGTTTTAATCAAGGCATTTGCGGTCAATGCAGAATGCACAAATCATACATATTCCAATACAGTAGTAAAACCCACCCTTGATTCTGAGGGCTACACGCTTCATACCTGCACGAAGTGCGGCTACAGCTACAAGGATAACTTCACGGCAAAGCGCCTGCCGCCGTCACAGGTAACGGGACTTACCTACGGCGCACGCAGTGCGGATTATGTATCTCTGCGCTGGAATAAGGATAGCAATGCCGACGGTTATTTAGTAGAGTATCTCAGCGGCGACAGATTCGTAAAGCTCACCGACAAGACAAACTGCTCTGCCGTATCGCACAAGGTTACGGGACTTGAACCGGGAAAGCTGTACAAGTTCAGAGTAAGGTCTTATATTAACGTTAACAACGCAAGAGTTTACGGCACATACAGCGAGGTACTTCGTGTAAGAACTCTGCCGACAGCTATGACAGGTCTAACTCTCGGCGCAAGAACCGACACTTCCATTTCGCTTAAGTGGGATAAGAATGAATCCGCTAACGGTGCTGTTGTAGAGATGTACAGCGGCGGAGCGTGGGTAACAGTAGCGACCAAGACCAGCAACACGGCAGTATCGCACAAGATAACAGGGCTTAAAGCTTCAACGGCATATAAGTTCAGAGTGCGTGCGTATATAAACGATGAAGAAGGGCGAATTTACAGCGTATACAATGTAACGCTGAATGAAGCTACCGCACCCTCGGCAGTCAAAAACTTCCGCACGGTTATAGCGGCAAAAACAGCTCTGCGCTTTAACTGGGACAGAAACACCACCGCCGATGGCTATTGCATTGAGATGGTGCAGGACGGCAAGTGGGTACAGGTCACAAAGATAGAGAGTAATGCAACGATAGCTTATGCTCAGCTGAAGCTGAATCCGACAACGACTTACCGCTTCCGCATAAGAGCGTATAAGCAGATATTAGGTAAGACGATTTACGGAGCTTATACTACTATTTCGGCAACAACGGCGAGCTGATATAATTTAATCAACATAATCGGCG
>Ga0129308_1003672_pt1 | contig 10645 bp, 10 predicted proteins | sample L827metagenome_FD_94440 | JGI IMG/M metagenome (GOLD analysis project Ga0129308, IMG submission 94440) | Ring-tailed lemur group fecal microbial communities from Wisconsin, USA - L827 metagenome | ecosystem: Host-associated > Mammals > Digestive system > Large intestine > Fecal | place: USA... | reverse complement strand
TGACCATACATTTTTATTTAAGATAATTTTCCATTTTCATCACATGTTAACTTAACAGTCTTATTTATCGTTCTATAAAGTTCACCATCTTGATGATATTGTTTTGCAGTAACACTGGCAATTGCAGTAGCTCCACTTTTAGAAGCTTTAGCATTGCTCAACTTCCAAGTTGTAGAATAATTCTTTGTACTTACTGAAGAACTTGTACAAGAAGAAGTCTTTCCATTATAGCTAAAAGTACCTTTAACTGTTACTGACCAATATATTGTACCATCTACACCCTTATATGTAGCTGTTTTTGAACGAGTCGTTGTGGATCTTGCATTTAAATTCCCATAATCAATAGTCACTTCTATATAACTTCCATCATCAAATTCTTCTTCAATATATGTAATTGTATTCTCTAAAGCACTTACATTTGAAATAGGTACAAAAAACAATGCACATACAATTAATAAAGCCATGAATATCTTTTTCATATTTTGCCTCCTTTCACTTTATTCTATAACTTCTTCAAAATAACCATTACTAGAGTTTTTAATCTCTTCATATGATTTTTGATAGATATAGCTTTTATATGCAAAAAATACTGATGCAATAACTAGAAATATAATTAAAAATATTTTTAATATTTTTGTAAATCTTGCTTTTTTAATAAGGTCACATACATCTTCTTGTTCATAGTAATCAATAATAACTTCTTTTGGTGTTCCTAATCTTGCTACAATATCATCATAAGCCATCGTATTATTTTCAATATCTAAATTGTCTTTTAATCTATTTAAATATTCTTTCTCTTTTTTTCCATATGAAGAAAAAAGATATTTGCATTGATTAAAATATTTTTTTATATCTTTATTCATGATTCCCCTCCATAAATTGATTAATAGTATGTATCATATCTTTATATTCACTGTAAATATTATCAAGATATTCTTTTCCCAAAGGTTCTAGATGATAATAGACTCTTGTCATTCTTTTCCCCACAAGTTTCTTTTCACTTGTTATATAGCCAAGCTCTTCAAATTTATAAAGCACAGGATAAAGAGTACCTTCTTTTACATCAATCTTTCCTTGAGTTAATTTTTTTAAAGAATGTGTAATTTCGTAACCATAGCAATCTTTTTCATCCAAAATTTTCAAGAAAAGCATTTCTAATTTAAAGAAACTATTCCTCTTTGACATAAACTCTAACCCTTTCTATACTTTCTATATAATAGAATATCACAATGTATAAATTAAATCAATATATAGATAAACATAATATTAGTTTACATTTATAATAAAATATGATAATATATAACTAGAATAAATTTTCAAGAAAATGGAGGGATAAAAATGAAAAAAACAAGAAAATTAATTCTATCTTTGTTAGTTATTGTACCGATGCTATTAGTTATTTTTAATGTTTCTGCTGCTACATTGTCTGCCAGTAAAAAAATGACAACAACTAAGTATTATAGTACAAATTATTCTAGTGCATATATGGAGACTACAGCTAAAGTATCTTGTCCAACAACAGGTGATTTTAAGTGGACATCTAGAACTGCTTCCAATGATGTTCATGCAACTTTGGAGTATACATTTTATAATTCTGGTAGTACTTGGAGTGGCTCTTTAACTAATAAGACGACTACTTATAATTGGAAATGGTATGCTTTAAAGTTACCAACTAATCCTTCTGGTTCTTCAACTCAAGTTGGTTCAGGGACAGGCACAGCAAAATTTACTTATAATTCATCAACTAAAACGTTAAGTGTAAAATAATATGAATGCATATCATTTAATGATATGCATTTTTTGAAAGGATGGTAACAGATGTTAGAATTGAAAGAGTTTAGTTTTGGGTATACGAGTACTCTTGTTTTTGATAATACCAGCTTTAAAAGTGATGTTGGGCAATTGACAGTTATCAAAGGTGAGAGCGGGAGTGGCAAGACAACGTTACTTGATATTATTGCATTGGAACATGGGAATGTTTTTGATATATATTATAATGATTTGCGTATTGTAAAAGATGAATATTTAAGTTGTTTGTATTATATGAAACAAGAGCCAGTATTTTGTGATAATTTAAGAATCAAAGAGCAGTGGAAGATATTGAGTGAATTATATGGTTTTTGTTCAAGACTTGATGAATATGTTTCAATATTAGGTTTAGAAGATGTTAAAAATCTTTATCCTTCTCAGTTATCTGGAGGAGAAAAGCTTAGAGTTGCTTTAATAAATATTTTTATTATTAAGCCTGAAATTGTTTTAATGGATGAACCTACAGCTTCACTTGATGATGATTATAAAAGTAAGTTTGTTGATCTTTTGAATGTTTTAAAACAAAACTGTCATTTAATTGTATCAACACATGATCCACATATTTTTGATAAAGCTGATATTTTATATGAAATTGATAATAAAAGCTTATGTTTGATAAAATCAGAAAAAACAATAGATAATACTGTATTGAATAATTTAAGAAATAAAAAGCAAAATTGGATGTTAGAATTCTTAAAGATGAAGAAACATCATATTTTTAAGGAATTGATTACATTATTACTTATTTCTATACCAATAGCTTTATTTGCGTTTTCTATGAGTATGAATTTAAATTTTGTTTCCTTGTTTCAGGAGAGTTTATCTTCTTTAGAAGATACACATATACTTGTATATAAACCATTAGATAAAAGATATAAAAGTTATATTTATTATTGTGATGTTGATCAGGCAACATCATTTCCAATAAACAATGATGAATATAATATGATAGAAGAAATTGATGGAATAAATGAAATGTTTCCTAAAATCATTCTTCCTCTATATTGTGAACATAATGATGCAGATACTATCCCTCAGTTTACAATTTATAATAATGATAAAGAGATTTTTGATTATCAAGATTTAGCTGATGAATTAATTGCTTTAAATAATTATAGTTATCAAACGATATTTATTGAAGGGATTGAGGATTATGAAATAGAAAAATATGTAAGTGAAATATATAATGATGATGATCAGGGAATTTTTTTGAATGAAAGCTTGCTTAATCGATGCAATCTAACAAAAGAAGATATAAAAGGTGGAAGTATAAAAATGACAATAGGAATTCCTGTATATGATTATTCTGGTAATTATTACTTTATAGCAGATCCAGGAGATGGCTCTACATTCTATGCTGATGATGAAATAGTAGCTAATGGTATTTGGTATGAGTCTAAAGAAATAATTCTGCCTATTAGAGGCATCATTAAAACAAATCTAGATTTATATGCATCAAATGAATATGCATTTTATATGAGTAGAGAAAGCTTAGAAGTAATCGCAAACTCTTATAGTGTAAATGAAAGTAAAACGACTTATTTAAAAGATAGTGAAACAGGTTATGTAGAAACTAATAGTAAAAATGAAGCAGATTTGACTCTTATATATACACCATGGGAGCCTAATGCTTATAATATTGAGGTTGATAGTGTTGATAATGTTAGAGAAGTTGTTGATAAACTTGAAAGTCTTGGATATGCAGTTGACTGGAAATATAATGATTATAAATTGTATGGAGAATCTATACAATCAACTCAGGAAATGATACGTATTATTAGTATAGTTTCTATCTTATTTATTTCTTTTATTTTTATGGTTCTGCATTTTATAAGAGGACAGGAAGAAAATAAGTTGAATTTATGGTTTGAAAGTATTGGTTATCATAGTCGAAGAGCGTTATTAGTTATTAAGTCTCAAAAATATCTTTTGAATACAGTAATTATTGTTATATTATCTATTTTAATATTTTGGATAATAAATTTTGTTTATCTACATTTATTTTCACAGTATTATTCTATGAATATTAAAGTTATTTTAGCTATTGTTTTCGTTGTTTTATTAACGCAATATTGCATTCCTATGTTATGGGAGGTATTTCAAAATGTTGAAACTAGAAAATTTAAAAATTGAGTTTGATAAGCCATTATTTATTAATCAAAGTATATATATCAAAAATAATTGTATAACCCTTATTGTTGGGAAAAGTGGATGTGGAAAAACAACATTATTGTATAAATTAGGTTTAATTGATTTTCATAAAAATGATGGACAATATTATATTGATGATAAATGTATTAATGATTTATCAGATAAAGAGAAAACATTGATTAAAAGACATGATATTGCTTTTGTTTTTCAAGATTATATTCTTTATAATCATTTTAATGTTTATGAAAATATTCAATATTATGCTTCTATAGCAGGAAGAAATATATCTAAAGAGGAGATTAAAGAGTATCTAAATAAAGTGCATTTAAATATTTCATTGGATAGAATGATTTATACTTTGTCTAGTGGTCAAAGACAAAGACTAGCAATTGCTTGTTCATTAGTTAAAGAAGCGAGAATACTTATTTTAGATGAACCTACAAGTGCTTTGGATGAAGCAAATACGATAGAAATATTTAAAATATTAAAAGAATTAAAAGAGAATAAAACAATAATCATAACTAGTCATAATGCTCTAGCAAAAAATTATTGTGATGAAATGATTGAAATAACAAATGGACAAATTAATAAAGTAAAGACTATAGATATTGAAGAAAGCTATAATAAGCTTGAAATAAAAAAATCATTTCTGCCTTTAAATACCTATATAGATTATATTAAAAAGCAGTATGTTTATATGAAAAAGACAAAATATTTTATAATGTTTGCGAATATTATAATATTATTATTTTGTATAATTTCAACTCAAGTCATTCAATATTATACTAATCAAAGTAAATCTTTGATATCTTTAAATCAATCGGGATGGATGTATGTACCTTCTTTGTCGGAAAGTGAAATTAAATCATTAAATGTAGATCAATATTATCCATATTATGAATCGTACTTATTGATAGAAGGAGAATCATATTCTGTTGTACCTTATTATGATGAAAGTGTTATTGATGATAAGATTTGGACTGAGTTTGATTTGACAAATGAAGAAGGTCTGTATTTGAGTCAAAGTTTATTCTATAAATATAGAAGCAGTATTACTCCAACAAAATATGTTAATTTTTTAAATCCAAATACAAGTAAAGATGTGCAAATATTATATAAAGGTATACTTTTAAAAGGGGTAGAGAGTGAATATATAGAGTCTGATGAGTTTATATATATGCCATATTCACTTATTAATGAAAAATTAAAACCAACAGAAATTAAGGGATATACATTATTTTGTAATTCATATGATAAGTATGTTAAACAAAAAGAAACATTAGAAAATAAGGGATATAAAGTTATAACTTATAATGAATTTGATGATATTCAAACATTTATAGATAAGCTTGATATTATTCAAAAAGTAAGTGCTTGTTGTATTATAGTTATAGGATTATTTATTTTAGGATATCTGTATAGAACATATATTAATGAAAGAGCAAAAGAATTTGCAATGTTAAAGGTAATTGGAATGACTAATTCTAATATATCATTATTAACATTTTTAGAAACACTAATTATGAGTATAATAGGTACTATAAGTATTATTTTTATAGTTGTTTTGTTTACAGATTTTCAAATATTTGAGATATGTTTATATGAGATTGTTGTCTTATTATTTATATACTTGTTGATTAGATTCATGATTATTAGATTGAAACCAATAGAAGTATTAAAAAATGGAGAGTAAAAAATATTACTTAGTTATATATAATTAAAATATTTTTGCAAATTTAAAAACTTGTTCTAATGGAATAAAAAATAATTTTTTCTATTCATAGTTATATTGTATTTATTATTTTATTTCTACCTCTCCTATTTTTCAAAAAGATATTAGAAATATATAATTTTCAAAAATACAGTAAATTGTGTACTAATAATATGATTACAATATAATAATCAAATACATAATATGTTTGGGAATTTCACCAAATTTTCACCAAAAAAATAAAAAAGGCTGTAACAAATAAATAGTTATAATTTCTAAATACGCAAAAAACGCACATCATGTGCGTTTTTATGCTATAGTCTAATTGTGAAAAAACTACAGAAATATTATAACGCATATCAACCATATGCTATTCAATTTTACTTTTTATGCTGAAACACATACCTCAATCAATTTTTGAATTTGGATTCACACTTATATCAATAACACAGACAAGTTTAACCCTACAAAAGCATTCAAAAATCATAGTCATCTCATAAGTTTTCAAATTTTTTGTGAGTCATTTTTTAACTTTCTCATTGATTTCTCTCCCCTCTCAACTTATTTTTTCTACCTATCTGATCAAACATTTTCCTAATACATTTATAATTCATGTATTTTTTTAATTTTAAAGATTATCAAAAAATATCTGTTGCTTTTCTATAATTACATCTATATAACTTATAAATCAATCTAATTTTTTAACAATATTTAATCACTTTATATATTATGGCAAGGTTAACATAGTTATAGGCAGATACTGTTTATCTACTTATACAAAAATCTTGTATACTAAATGCGAAGAAGAATAAATGGTATTTTTCAATTATAGTTAGGAGCTAACTATATAAAAATCAAACAAAAAAACTTCTATTATAATTTTTAGTATTTTAATTATAATAAGTATTATTTTTGTCTTAGTTCTTATATTATACTGTACTACTAATAATGCAGATATTTCTCATGTTAATAAAAAAATTCAAACTTCTATGTACTATACAAAAGATGAAATTGACAACACAATGAATATTGTTATTAATGATTTTGAAGAAACATATAAAGGTTGCACTCTTATTAATTTATGGCATATGGAAGATGAAGAAAACAATTCAATTGAAAAATCTTTAGCTAATGAATATGATGCTACTCGAACAATGATAATATATGGAGATTTTAAAAGTGGCTTGAATGTTGATTCTGGAATAACTCCAAATAATAACTATACTGAATTCAAATGGATTTTAATAAAAAATAGTAATAGACAATGGGAAATTAAAGATAGAGGCTACTAATGAAATGAGAATAAAGATTACTACTAAGTTTAAAAGTATATAATGAATTAAGTTTCTTGCTCGATTGTATTAATGAAATTAATAGATTTCAAAAATGATTTTTTTTAGTAATCATTTAAGAAATCTATTTTTCATACTTAACTTAAAGTGAGAATGATTTCAAATTAATACATACATTTTTAATTTAAATATTAAATCTCTGCCAAATTTTTAACATTTCTATAAAATTTATATAATTAAGTTCTCATCGTCCACCCTAAACAACAGTCAAAATCCTTGTATATCAAAGTTTTTTTATTTTTTTAATATAAATACAACGAAAAAATGTTGAGAATAGAAAAAATTCATATCAACATTATTTATAAACATGCATCAACAAATGCCTTAAATATTTTTTGACTATTTTTATCTTTGTGATATAAAAATTCTGGATGCCATTGAATAGCCCAAATAAATTTCTTATCAGGACAATAAATACCCTCTATCAAACAATCTTCACTATATGCCATAACTTGAAACACCGAAGATAAATCTTTTATAGCTTGATGATGATAACTATTGACAGATATAATTTTTGTTTTTAATAATTGATATAATGGAGAATTTTTTAATATACTCACTTTATGTACAGGTTGATCATATGGAGGAAGTTGATGATGCTCTACACCACTATATCTTTGACTTGCTAAATCTTGATACAATGTTCCACCAAAAACGACATTAAATAATTGTATACCTCTGCATATTCCTAATGCTGATTTATTTTTTTGCATAACTCTTTTTAAGAGTTCGATTTCCATTTTATCTCTTTCATTGCATGGCATTCCACATTCTTTTAATGGTTCTTCTTTGTACAACAAAGGTGAAATATCTTGCCCACCTGTAAATAGAAAGCCATCAAATGTATCAACGATTTGTTGAAGCATAGGTTCATGACTTGTTAGTGGCAACATAAGAGGTAACCCTCCTGCCATTTCTATGCCTTTCATATAACCGGGCAACATCCAATAACTTTCTTTATCCTCATCATATAATGGAATTATTCCAATTAATGGTCTTTTCATAGTTTCACTTCCTTGTAATAATATATTATCACATTAATAATAATATATTAATTAATAGAAATCCATATAAACTTTATTGAGAATTGATTATTTATTCACAAATTATGTCTAAATATGTTAAAATAAACATATAACTACTGAAAGGGGAAAACTAATGAAAAAAATATTAAAATTTTTTGTCATGATAATGATGGTTGTTGCATTAACAGGATGTATGAAAATTAATATGAATGTTGAAGTTCAATCTGATTTGACAACAAAAATGAGTGTTGAAATGTTGATGGAAGAAAGTCTTTTGTCTATGCAAGGAGAAGATCCTGATGAAGTTGTAAAAGAAATGCAAGAACAAATTCTTTCTGAAGAAGAATTAAAGGATGCTAAAGTCACAACTATTGATAAAACAATAGATGGAGCTACATGGAAAGGTGTTTCTATCGAAGGTATTGCTGATACTGAAAGTAATACTTCTATAACTGTTAAAAAAGAAACTGTTGATGGAAAAGAAAAAATTGTATTAACTTTACCTATGGATGAAATGTCTGATGAAATGGATGCTGAATCTTTAACTTCTATGGGATATTCTGTTGACCAAATGAAAAAACTTGGAATGGAAATGAACGTAACTATAAAAATGCCTGGTACTGCTTCTTGTAATGTAGGAACTGTTAATGGAGATACTGTAACTATTGATTTGCTTGAATTAATGGTTAATGGAAGTAATGAAGATGTTGTTGTAACTTCTGAGATTGCATCAGGTGGATTTGATATGAACATGATTCTTATTGCTGTAGTCGTTATTGTTGTTATTGGTGGAGTTGTCATTTTCTTGAAAAAGAAGAAAAAACCAGTTGAAGAAACTGTTGTAACACCTGTAGATGAACCTAGTGTTGAAACAACACCTGTTGTTGAAGAAAAAGTAGAAGAAGTTGTTGAAGAAGCTAGTGATTCTAATAATGAAGAACCTACTGTAGAAACTGTAGAAGAAAAAGATTCTGAAATCAAAGAAGATTCAAAGGAAGAAACTGAAGAATAAAAAAATTCCCAATCGGGAATTTTTTTATAACATTTTTGCTCTTAATTCTTCAGGACTCATTGCACTTAAATATGCTGGGGCAATATCAAAGACTGTTTTACATCCACTTTGACCTTCTTGTGATAAACGATAAACTGCTCTGGCATATGCAACGATAACACTTGCAGTAAATTCTGGATTTGAATCTAATTTTAAACTGTATTCAATTAAATGAGAGTTTTCATTATTCCAACCAGTTTTCCCACTACGTAAAACAAATCCACCATGAGGAATGCCACTATGATCACGTTGCAATTCTTCTTCACTAATGAAATGTACTGTTGTATCATAATCGGCAAAATAATTTGGCATTGTTTTAATTTCTTCTTCAATCTTTGCAGCATCTGCTCCTTCTTCTAAAACAACATAACAATCTCTTGTATGTTTTTGACGTGTTGTTAATTCAGGATTTTCACCATTACGAACAGCTTCAAGAGCAGCATCTACAGGAACAGTATATTGTCTTGCATCTTTAACACCATCAATTCTTCTAATAGCATCAGAATGCCCTTGACTCACACCTTTTCCCCAGAATGTATAATCTTTTCCTTGAGGTAAGATAGCACTTGCATAAAGTCTATTTAACGAGAACATACCTGGATCCCATCCACAAGAAATAATAGCTACATTTCCACCAGCCTTTGCTGCTTGATCAACATTATCAAAATGTTGCGGTATATTAGCATGTGTATCAAAACTATCAATAATATTAAATAAAGAAGCATATTCAGGAGTTTGATGTGGTAAATCTGTAGCACTTCCACCACATAAAATCATAACATCAATTTGATCTTTCCAATCTTTTGCTTCATCAATATGACATACCTTTACACCTTCAGTTAAAATTTGTACATTTTCAGGATTTCTTCTTGTAAATACTGCAACTAATTCCATATCAGGATTTTGTTTAATTGCACATTCAACACCACGTCCCAAATTTCCATAACCTAAAATTCCTATTTTAATACTCACTTTTCTCTCTCCTCTATTATTTATTTCTTTTCCTAGTTTCTTATTTTACAACAAATCCCTTCTTTATAAAATACTTTTTCTATCATTTCTTTAAATTCATTCTTTATTTCTTAACCATTTATCAAATGACTTTTAGAATATGCACAACGATAATATTATTCATTTTCTAATATTTTTCTTTTCAATTCTTCATATGTAAGTTGTTTGCCTATAAGGATAAAAACTTTGTCTAATTGTTCACCGCTACATTCTTGTAACCATTTGATATCTTTGTTGGGATAGAATGTTTCTATCATTGTTTTTGCGATTTTGAGTTTCTCTTGTATTCTTCCTATCTTTTCTCCTTCTTTTCGCCCAATTGCTACTCCAATCTCTTTTCCTTCCTTTCGCCCAATCTCTTTTCCTTCTCTCATTCCATCATCTTTCGCATTACTTATTTTTGTCATAATAAGGCTTCTTTCCAATTCGTATGTATATGCGTCCCAGTAGGCTTCACTGTTGATATACTTCTCATGGATATCAATGATTTCTTCTATGAGCTTGTTCATTCCACTTTCTTCATGTACCTTGTTTT
>Ga0129308_1003671_pt1 | contig 10652 bp, 11 predicted proteins | sample L827metagenome_FD_94440 | JGI IMG/M metagenome (GOLD analysis project Ga0129308, IMG submission 94440) | Ring-tailed lemur group fecal microbial communities from Wisconsin, USA - L827 metagenome | ecosystem: Host-associated > Mammals > Digestive system > Large intestine > Fecal | place: USA... | reverse complement strand
CTGTGCTTTGTTCTCTTTGCTGGCAGATAGACGTTCGTGCAGACAGCACCGATTGAATCGTTCTTGACAATATCGATACTCGATGTTATGATAAAACTGAAATATCGAGTATCGATAAAAGATATCTGAAACTATGCTAGGAGAAGCTCCGCTTCAATATGTAAAACTGAGAAGAGATCGCATATCTTATTGAAATTTGTGAATGGTGAGAGAGACCGATGTCCAGAGAGAAGTTTCAAACGTTAAGTGAACCAATGTATTATATTTTACTGGCACTGTTGCAGGAGCAGTGCGGTGTTGATATCATGGCTCGTGTACAGGACATTTCCAATGGAAGGGTCCAGGTAGGACCGGGCACGCTCTATGCGCTGATCGGTAAATTTCTGGAAAACCATCTGATTCGGGAGACCAAGGTCGAAGGACGCAAGCGAAGTTATATCATCACTGAGGATGGAAAAGATCTGTTGAGGAAGGAGTATCAGCGGCTGCGCTTGATGGTAAGAGAAGGAGACAGCTTATTGGGAGGTGATCCGGTATGACACAGAGAATACGTGAGGAACGCAAGACTGATGTAGAATGGGAACTGCAGAATTCCATCATAGAAGGGAAGTGTATTCAGACGGAATGTGAGTTGAGCATTAAACCGAAAAAAGTGAGAAAATGGAGATTGTTCAGCAATATTGACCTTCTGGCGGTACAGGAGTATCTGGAAGAAATGGCGGCAAAGGGGCTGTTTTTTGTACGGCGCTGCGGCGCGATTTATATATTTGAACGGGGACTGCCTGCTAGGAAGAGGTATTATGTGGATCTCTTTGATAAGTCCTCCAATATAGGAGGAGATTTCATCAATGAAGATACCCGTGAATACATAGAATATTGCCAGGAATGCGGTTGGAAACATTTGCAGACCAGCGGAAAGATGCAGTTTTTCATAGCAGAAAAGGAGGATGCTCCGCTCATTCATACGGATCCGAAACTGCAGTTGCAGATGATCCGAAAGAGTCTGCGCGTGGAAAATCTGTGTTGGCTGCTGGTAGTATTTTTATATGGATTTAATTTCTGGAATATATTATTTTCTTCAGACTGGCCGACAGGAATCATCGAAAACGGAAATGTATCCATGAGTTTTGTGCTTCTGGGTATTCTCGTTTTGTTTCAGCTGATTCGCTGCTACCGATTCTACTTTCGGAATAAAAAGCGGGCTGATGCTGGGGAGTCCTTGCAGTTCAGTTCAGGAAAATCTGTAAAGAGAATCGGGCGTGTGATGCAATTGATCTGTATTGTTTTGGTATTGCTGTTGCTGTTGGAAATCATAATGCTGCTGCCGCAGATTGGCAGGTTGACTTGTTTTGGGATCTTGGCAGCCGCAGTTGTGGCCTGGAGTTGTATACAATTGCTTTTCAGTGGAAACCGAATCAAGAAGGGAAGTGGGTGGCGTGTTTTGGGTATCATAGCCATTTTAGTCTTTTCCATTGCAGTTCTTACAGTTTTTTTGATCGTTGGATTCTGCCACAAAGAGAATGAAGAAATCATCCAATATTATGATGCAGAGGGAGACTTTGTTGCGGAATCTATATCGCATGAGCAGATTCCCGTAACCTTTCAGTCCATGGGCATAGAGCTGGAGCACATAGTTGCTGACAGCACCGATCAATGGCAGAAATCGGTATCTGTCTTCGGAACCTCTGCCGATTACAGCCAATGTTATTATGGGGATCATGGCGATACTTTTCATCTTGATTATACGATTGCCAATTGCAGATTCGGGTGGGTGCAGAATCGTATCGTAGATTTATACTTGAACGGAGCGATTTACAGCAATGAGTGGAGTTTTTTAGAAGCAACATCTGCAGAACGGAAGCTATGGGATGCACGGAAGGTGTATGCTGTGACTTCCGGAGAGTCCGATCAATATGTCAGACTGGTGGTATATGATCAAATGGTCTTATACATCGAAAATGATTATTCCGATTTTACGCCTGAAATGATTCGCCAGATTAGGGAAAATCTCACCTCGGAGTTAAAGTAAGCAGTTAAAATAAGAAATAAAAACAGTTTGGTAGCGGGTTTTCATATTACGGAGTGAAGAAATCATGGCAAAAGTGATGAACTATACAATAGGGATCAGCCTGGCGGCTGCGATATTGACGGGCATATTATTTTACACGTTTCACAGAGGGATTTATTTGACGCTGGCGATTACATTCGGCACGATTACCTACCATCTGGGGATCCGGTTGCTGGTCGGCCTGTTTTACAATCTGAAAATGAAGAACAGAGCGGACTACAAAAAGAACTGGTATCAAATTCATCCATGGGAAACCAGAATATATCGGGTGTTAAGAGTGAAACGCTGGAAAAGCAAAATGCCTACTTATAACCCGGATTTGTTCTCCAGAGAAAAACACAGCTGGGATGAAATTGCCCAGGCAATGTGTCAGTCGGAAATCGTCCATGAAACAAATCTGCTCCTCAGTTTCATTCCCTTGCTGGCTTCGATCTGGTTCGGTGCCTTTGCGGTATTTCTGATCACATCGATCTGCGCGGCTGTTTTTGATCTGCTGTTTGTGATGATGCAGAGATACAACAGACCTCGGGTGCTCAGGCTAGTTGAAAAGCAGCGCTAAATTTAAAAGGCTTCACAAAGCTCCGCTCCTTTTGATTGAAAATCCCGAAGGATATCTGCAGTGACTGGGATCACGCAGAAATACATCGATGATCCGCGATGACGGTATAAATAGACCCCGAGACCATCGTGGTGATATAAGATACACGGTACTGCATCCTGTGCATATTTCTGTTCAGAAAAGGCGCCTTCCTGATCCATCATCTGAAGAAGGCTGGAAATCTTCTGATCGGTTTGCTCGGGATATAAACTTTTTAGACTATAGAAACACATCAGCCGAAATGTACGGTAGGTTACTTCACGATAGTCGTGATCATCATAGCTGATCGCAATTTCCTGTAGACGAGCGTTGTTCTCTGCAAGATAAACATGCAGCGTCGGATAGAAATCGGGATCGTTCTCGTGTACGAAAACGTAATTTAAAACAGCGTGATCTGAGTGAATTCCGGAATCGCTGACATAAGAACTCCATTCGCCGGAGGGTGGAAGTGCGCTTGATTTCTTATCTTGCTGGCAATGACGATTGTAACGGTTGATGAAATCGTCGATTGTGATATTGAAAAAGGCTTCTTTGTTTTCATCGAGTTTTGTTTCTACGGTTTTCTCTTGTGCGTATATTGTCTCGCTTTTCAGCTGACTTTGCGCAGAATCGTGTTCTTTGGATGCAGATGTACTGCTGGAGTCTATAGCGGATTCAGAATCCGCTAATCCACAACCCGCTATGAAAATCGCAGCGGCTGCGCCCAATAGCGTCAGAAGTATGAGCAGAAGTCTTCGTTTATTAGCTGTTGTCTGCACGATATTCACCTCGCAATTCTATCATGGTGTCAATTTATAACCTCAATCGAAATAGGGGCGTTCATTCCTGAAAAACGCGTTACGATTTTCTGTCCGAGGATATTATACCGATTGTCGGATATGCTCGGCAAGAGGGTTCTTTGATTTGCGGTCTACTTCTCAATTCTGCGGAATATTGTTGAATGGTATCCTGTTTGAGATGATCTGGCTGCCGTTTATCATTAATTTGCTGATAAAATATATTCATTTGTTGATGTTGAAAAATTGCGTCCTTCCCTCTTGACGCTTCTGAAGCCACAGTTCTATAATTATGGCAAAGACAAAAAGCGCAAATTAATAATAACAACAAACAAATTAAACATGTTTTAAAACAGGAGGATTTATGTTAGACGAAGCAGACAAAACAAGTAAAACAGAAGACAAACCGGTGAATTCTCTGGATGCGAAAAGTCCGGAGGAGATCGACCGAGTACGGATGGAAAAGAAACTTCTGAAAACATCTTTTATGGGCTGTATTTTATTCATCGTTGCGGAGTTTATTATGGCAATGGTGACAGATTCCAAGGCTTTGTTGATGGATTGCGTATGGGATGGTTCTGATCTGATTATGATGATTCCGCTGATGATGTTAATCTCACTGCTGCAGCGGCCGGCAACGGAAAAGCGTCCGTTCGGATTTGCACAGGTAGAATCGATCCTGGTTCTGGTAAAATGCGGTATGTTGATCTTCATTACCGGCATGCTGATTGTGGATGGGGTAGAATCAATTCTGCATGGCGGCAATATGGTAAACGGCGGCTTGATTGCAACCTTCCAGCTAGTTGTTTCTGCGATCTGCATGTCAGTTTATCTGATTATCAGAAAATATGCCAAGAAAATCTCCTCGCCGACCATCATGGCTGAAATTTATATCTGGAAGCTAGACAGCCTGAGCACATTGGGTGTTGCAGTGGGATTCGGCATCCAGATTGTTCTGGTTCATATTGACACACCGATTTCCTGGATTGCACCTTATATCGATCCGGCGATCGCGATTATTATGGCTTCCGTACTGCTGCGGGAACCGATCAAGCTGGCCTGGAGCAATTTGCGGGACTTAATGCTCTTTGCGCCGGAAGCGGAAATTGTGGAAGATGTTCGAAGCATTGTAGATGGTGTTTTGCAGGAAACTGATTTAAAAGATAATTTTCTGGACATCGTAAAAACGGGAAGAATGCTGTGGATCGGCGTTTACTTCGTGAAAGAGGATAATCAGATAGATATCAATTATCTGCGGGCGATCCGCTACGAAATTGAAAAGAAGCTCAAGGCACATTACAACAATCTTTACATAGAATTGATTCCGGAGCTGGATAAGGTATCTGTAAAATAGAGGTACTATGTGGTATACTGATCACAAATATTTATTAGGAGGGATCATACAATGAGAAAAAATTTAGGCGTAAAAACATATGCATTTCCACAGCCGGTATTTATTATCGCGGCTTATGATGCTGAGGGTAATATTGATTGTATGAATGCTGCCTGGGGCGGCATCAGCGGCGGAAATGAAATTTCCATGTGCCTGAGTCCGGGACATAAAACCGTAAAGAACATTTTGGAAACGAAAGCCTTTACGGTCAGCATGGCAGATGCGGCTCATATGGTGGCATGTGACTATGTCGGTGTCATTTCCGGAAATGATGTGCCGGATAAATTTGAACGGGCGGGATTTCATGCCACAAAATCAGAAAAGGTTGATGCACCATTGATTGACGAACTGGCATTGGCGCTGGAATGCAGGCTGATCAGCTACGATCCCGATTCGCATCGCATGGTAGGGGAGATCGTCGATGTCAGTGCAGATGAAAGCATTCTCGATGCAGAAGGCAATATCGATGTCGCAAAGATGGATCCCATTACTTATGATCCGGCAAATCACGATTATCTGAGATTGGGCGAAAAAGTAGGCAAAGCCTTCAAGGACGGCTTTGCATTGGATCGATAAATCATGGAAATAACTGGATGTTACTATTGAAATCTTCGGTTTGTAGTGCTAGAATAGCAACATGACTGAGATATTATTAGATTCACTGCTGGACAGTGTGAAAACAATGCCGGTGCTGTTTATCATCTATCTTTTGATCGAATGGGTCGAACAGAGAGCGAGCGGTACGATGCATCAGGCACTACAGAGAATTGAGAAATCAGGCCCGGCTGTGGGAAGCCTTTTAGGCATTGTCCCGCAGTGCGGGCTTTCTGCGGCTGCAGCAGAGCTATATACCGGTGGATTGCTTACAATTGGAACCTTAGCGGCAGTCTTTTTATCGACTTCCGATGAAATGCTGCCGATTTTTCTGTCGGAACAGATACCGCTCACGACGATTCTGGCGATTCTGGCAGCAAAAGCGGGGATTGCCTGCATTTCCGGGTTTGCAGTAGCAGCCATTTGGCGCTTTCACAGCGGAAATCAGAATTCGGTGTGCGGGAACCAGAACCGCAGCAATGTGTATGATCCGATAAAATCCAGCGCGTTGCAGGCAACATCTGATCGGCAGAGCTGCAGGTGCGGCTGTGCCGGTGGAACCCGCAGCATCTGGCGGTTAATTTTGACTGCAGTTTGGAAAACTGTAAAAATTGCCTTGTTCATTTTTCTGGTTATGCTGGTTTTAAATCTGCTGATGTCACAGGTGGATACCCGGCTTATGGCGGACGGATTTCGAGCGTATGCAGTTGGCGGCGTGCTGTTGTCTGCACTGGTGGGACTGATTCCAAGCTGCGCATCTTCCGTAATCATCACGGAGTTTTATATTGGGCATGTGATCAGCACCGGCGCCATGATGGCGGGGCTTTTAATGAATTCCGGCGTGGGATTGCTGGTATTGCTTCGTGCGCAGAGGAACTGGCGGAAAACGCTGCAGATTGCAGCTATGCTCTACGGCATCAGCGTATTCTGGGGGCTGGTAATTCAATTGTTTGGAATCGGATGATTACGGAAATTCGGCTGATTGCAGACAAACAGGAAAGAGAGTTTCTTCATCATGTACATGATTTTCGTTTATTGGGGCATCTTGATTGTATCGTATTTTATAGCATCGCAATTGCGAAGCTATGCCGATAAATTTCGGTTTCTGGGTACGGCGATGATGGGTGCCATTTACATTTTGGTATTCACAATGGGTCTGCGCATGGGCATCAATGAACGGGTGACATCAGGCCTGGGAACGATTGGACTGCAGGCTCTGATTCTGACGTTCCTGACGGTCGCCGGAAGTGTACTGGCAGTTTTCGGTGCCAGAAAACTGCTCAGGATCGACCGTTATGGCAATCTATACAGGAAGCAAGCGAACGAAACGCTTTCAGGGGATGACAGGCAAGATGAAAAAGAAACTGCTTTCTGTGATCATACGTCTGAGCCGGATTCCGAAGCGGAGAACGGTTCCTCCATCGATTTGAAAAGCACATTGATGATCATTGGTCTGGTGGCTTTGGGTGTTATTCTGGGAAAGGTGCTGGTGGCAGATCACCTTCCGCAGCATCTGGAAGGATTCAGCTCTTTTACCGGCAATGCGCTGACCGTCTTTCTCTGCGTGTTGATTGCGATTATCGGGTTTGATCTGGGAATGTCGGGAACGGTTGCTCAAAATTTGAAGCTGGCAGGATGGCGTGTGCTGGTTTTTCCGCTTGCGATTACGCTGGGGACGATGGTGACGGGAATCTTCACCGGCATGTTTTTTGGATTTTCCCTGAAGGAAAGCGCTGCCATCGCTGCAGGTTTCGGATGGTATTCCTACGCACCCGCAGTCATTGCGGCAGCAGGACCGCAGTTTGCAGTAGCAAGTGCCGTATCTTTTTTGCATAATGTCATTCGGGAGACAGCAGGCATCATTTTGATTCCAATTTTTGCAAAGAAAATCGGATATCTGGAAGCCCTGGGAATTCCGGGCATCGGAACGATGGACGTCTGTATGCCGATGATCGAAAAATCCTGCAGACAGGATACGGTGGTATACGGCTTTATCTCCGGTTTTTTGATTTGCATTTTCACATCGGTCTGTGTTCCTCTGTTTATGAGCATGTGATGGAGTAAGGCCGCTCTGTATAAACTTTTGCTTTTGTGGGAAACTACCTCTAAAAAAGAGAGGTAGTTTTTTATGTTTAAACACGAAAAACAATTATTTCATCCGGTAGCGGTAGAACGGCCGAATCCACAGTATGCGGCATTGATGCAGGAACAGCTGGGCGGCGGCAACGGGGAATTAAAGGCAGCGATGCAGTATATGTCTCAGAGCTTTCGCATCAAGGATCCGGAAATTAAAGATCTGTTTCTGGACATTGCAGCAGAAGAACTTGGACACATGGAAATGGTGGCAGAGACCATCAACCTGCTGAATGGTCATGATGTCGATGCGGCAGCAGTTACGGCAGGGGAGATTCAGTCGCATGTGCTTCTGGGACTGAATCCCGGCTTGATCAATGCATCCGGGTATTCCTGGACCGGAGATTATGTGACAGTAACGGGAGATCTCTGTGCAGATCTGCTGTCCAACATCGCTTCAGAACAGCGTGCAAAAGTGGTTTATGAATATCTGTATCGACAGATCGATGATAAGAAAGTCAGAGAAACCATTGATTTTCTTCTGAATCGCGAAGAGGCGCACAACGCGATGTTCCGGGAGGCCTTTAACAAAGTACAGGAAACAGGCTCAAACCAGGACTTCGGTACGACCAAGGCGGCAAAGATGTACTTCAGTATGTCAGAACCGTCTCCGGCAAATACCGCATTTCCGGGTATGGAAGTGACACCGCCGTCCTTTAACTAAAAAACGCACGGATCGAAGACTCGTCAGTATAAAATGCTGTACGAGTCTTTTTTCTGCAACAATTCCTTGACAATCCAAATCTGCTATCATATAATGCACACAGAACAGAAAAATGCAAATATGATATTACGTAATGACAATAATGCAAAACAATGTCGAATTGCAGAATCTTATATCAAAATGTAATAAATTACATGCTTCAAAGAGCGAGAAGAAGGAGAACATTATGCAGAGAACTTATGATGATACGATGTTTCGTGAAACATTCGAACGAGAATATACCTGGCTCAACGGGTTCATGAGAAATGTACGCCGTTATGGCAGCAAAACGGCAATCATTGATGCGGCATTTGATAAACGCTGGACTTATCAGGAACTGAACATTGCCTGCAACAAGCTGGCACATGCGCTTCGTGCAGATGGCTCCGGCAAGAACGATGTTGTGATGTCGGTGCTCATGAATTGCCCGGAATTCTGCTTTACTTATATCGCACCCAGAAAAATCGGCTCGATCGTAAACCTGGCAAATTTTAATCTGTCTCCCGGAGAATTGGCTGCACTGATCGATCACAACCATCCTAAGGTTGTCATCTATTCTGCAGATAAGGCAGAGGTTCTGAAAGAAGCTGAAGAGCTGGCTGTATACAAGCCGGTACATTTCGTGATGGCGGACAGCCACAAAGATGAAACACTTCCGGAAGGGCATATCCTGTACGAGGATTATGTAGCAGGGCAGCCGGAAACAGAACCGGAACGTGATTTTGTACCGCATATTTACGATGAAGTAGTTCGTATGTGCACCAGCGGAACGACTGCACTGCCGAAGAACGTACCGCTCAATGATATCAATGAAGTGCTTTCCGCACACGATGCGATCATGCACTATCCGCTGAACTGCAAAGATGTCTGCATGAATATGACACCGCTGTTCCACAGAGGCGGCAGCCATTCCGGCGGCACATGCCCGACATTTTATGTCGGCGGTACGCTGGTGCTGGTGCGCGCTTTTGCACCGAGAACGACGCTGCAGTATGTGCAGGATTATAAGATTACATTCCTGACCGGCTCGCCGGCAACCTTGGAAATGCTGGCGCGTATTCAGGAAAAAACACCGTTTGACATTTCTTCCCTGAAGGGTCTTGTTACGATGGGCGCACCGTTGGAAAAGGCAGCCTGCATCCGCTATTTGGAGACCCTGACCCCGAATATTCTCAATGGATACGGTACGACGGAAACCTTCTGGAACTCCTTCCTCCGTCCATATGATCTGCCGGATTATGCAGGAACGGTTGGCGGAAGCTGTATTGACGACGAGGTTCGCGTTGTCAACATCTATGAAGACCGCAAGGCAGAACCGGATGATGTCGTTGCACAGGACAACGAAGCTGTTGGCGAAGTGATTATCAGCACACCTGGAAAAACCACCTACAGCTACTATAACAATCAGGAAGAAATGGAGAAGAAATTCTACAAAGGCTGGATGTACACTGCTGATCTGGGAATCTGGGATGAAAACGGATATGTGACGATCAATGGCAGAAAAGATGATATGATCGTATGCTCCGCAGAAAATATCTATCCGACCCAGATCGAAGAGGTACTCAACCAGCATGAAAAGATTGCCGACTCTATTGTGACTTCTGTTCCTGATAAAGTAAGAGGAGAAGCTGTAGTCGCTTATATCGTACCTGCTGATCCGCAGCTGACGATCGAAGAGGTGGTAGCATACTGCAATGAAAGTCCAATGCTTTCCAAATACAAGCGTCCGCGCTGGTACCGTATCGTTGACGAGCTGCCGCATACCGCAACCGGCAAGAAGATGCACTATGTGATGAAGGAGCAGGCGGAAAAGGATCTGGCAGAGAAGAAGTTGAGGAGGCAATAGCATGAGCTGGAAGTTTCAGCGACGCGTGCGGTATTATGAAACGGATCGCATGGGCGTCGTACATCATTCGAACTATCTGCGGTTGATTGAAGACGCACGTATGGACTGGATCGATGCGCATATCATGCGCTACAGTGATATGGAACGAATGGGCATTATTATTCCGGCAGTATCCGCAGCAGGCAATTTTAAAGCTTATCTGCACTTTGATGATCTTTTTGTGATCACCGTAACACTGGTGAAATTTACCGGTGTCCGCATGGAATTTGAGTATGAAGTGCATAATGGTGAAACGGGAGAACTCTGCTATGATGGCAGCAGCGTTCATTACTTTGCTTCAGCGGATGGCTATAAGCCGATTTCCATGAAACGAAAATTCCCGGAGATCTATGAGAAATTCTGCGCACAGGTACAGGCACCTGCAAAATAATTTCTATAATTGAATCATAACATAAGAAAAATCACTCCTTTACAGAGTCTGCAGCGGAGTGATTTTTTCTTTGAGTATTTCCCGAAACAGCATGGCGGCCGGATTCAGCAG
>Ga0129308_1003667_pt1 | contig 10669 bp, 15 predicted proteins | sample L827metagenome_FD_94440 | JGI IMG/M metagenome (GOLD analysis project Ga0129308, IMG submission 94440) | Ring-tailed lemur group fecal microbial communities from Wisconsin, USA - L827 metagenome | ecosystem: Host-associated > Mammals > Digestive system > Large intestine > Fecal | place: USA... | reverse complement strand
TGATACAAACAATAATGCCATCGGGATGCGCAGATAGTTACAGGTGACACTGATTACGGCAGGAGGCATGGTGCGCCCCATTCCATAAAAAACGCCCTGTATGGTAATTTCCAGCATCATAAATAGTTGCGAGTATCCGTCGATACGTAGAAATACGCCACCGGTTTCATACGCCGCTTTTTCAGGAACAAAGATAGGGATAAAAAACGAAAATGGGAGTAAATTGGAGCAAGAAGGTTGTAAACAAGGGGTTAGAGATGAACGGACTGTGCTGTCGCAGCCAAACCGAAGCCATCGAAAAGCCAACTGAAACCGGAGTTGCGTTACTATCCCGTTACTCTCTTCCGAATGGCAAAGACGGTTTTGAGTGGATTTCAAAGCGCTGAAATACAAGCTCTATTCGTCTTGTTCCGACTGCAAATATAGCCGAATTTTCGGTATCAGTGCGAATGGAGGCGAAAAAAGCTCTGTTTTGGGTGCGATTGCGCTGATATGCTGCAATTTGCGTATCGAAGAACAGCTCTACAAGGAATAATTTTGTAACCAAAAAATTGTAGAGTTATGAGATCGACATTCAAAGTTTTGTTTTATCTGAAACGCAATGCCCCGAAAAAGAACGGGCTTATTCCGGTCATGTGCCGTATTACCGTAAACGGCAAAATCGCTCAATTCAGTTGTAAATTGGACGTGGAGGAAAAATCGTGGAACGTGGAGTTAGGCCGCGTGTCCGGCCGCAGCGTCGTGGCGCAAGAGGCTAACCGAATGCTGGATAAAATCCGCATGGGTATCAACCAAGCCTATCAGCAGATTGCCGACCGCGACAACTATGTAACTGCTGAGAAAGTCCGCAATGCCTATTTAGGATTGGGCATGAACCACGAGACGCTGCTCGCCGTATTCCGTCAGCATAACGAGGATTACGAAAAGCAGGTCGGCAAACTCAAAAGCCTGCGCAGCTATTGGAAATACGGCGTTGTTTACAAGCACCTTGCAGAATTTATCGAAAAACGGTACAAGGTCAGCGACATTGCGCTGAAGGAGCTTACCCCGGCTTTCATTACCGACTTCGAACTGTTCTTGAGAGTAGAAAAGAACCACTGCAACAACACGGTCTGGTCGTATATGATGCCGTTCCGGAAGATTATCTACATGGCCGTCAATAACGGCTTGTTGCAGCGCGATCCGTTTTTCGCGTACAGCATCACGAAAGAGGAGACCAAACGGGGTTTTCTGACCAAAGAGGAAATCAGGCTCCTGATCGATGGGACGTTCAAGAAACCGAGTTACACGCTGATCCGCGACCTGTTCATCTTCTGCACCTTTACGGGATTGAGCTGGACGGACATGGCGAACCTTACGAAAGAGAATCTGGAAATATCCTTTGACGGTCATCTGTGGATAAAAACCAACCGTCAGAAAACGGGTGTTGAAACGAATATCCGCCTGCTGGATGTCGCCAAGCATATCATCGAGAAATACGACGGCATGGCCGAAGACGGAAAATTACTCCCTGTACCGTGCTATGCCAACTGCAAGAACAGCATTAAGGTCATAGCAAAGAGGTGCGGTATCGAGAAGAACGTAACGTGGCACATGAGCCGCCATACCTATGCTACGACGGTGTGTCTGTCGAACGATGTACCTATCGAGACACTCTCGAAGATGCTGGGACACCGCAGCATCCGCACGACGCAAATCTATGCGAAGATTACAGCCGAGAAAATGAGCCGCGATATGGAAAAACTCGCGCAGCGTATCCAGCAGATGGAGAGCTTTATTTGTCAAGCGATTTAATGAACTCAAAAAAACAGAAAGCGATGAAAGAAGAAAGGAATATCATTATGATAGACGAGTACGGCGGATTGAAAATGCCGACCGATAAGAACGGAGCGGTTACCGACATATGGATGAGCGAGCCGGAACTGGTCGGGTTGTTCGGCACAACCGCCGGAGCGGTACATACGGCTATCAAAGCCATCCTCAAAGAAAATGCCCTGCACGACTACGAGGTCTGCGCGTGTATCCGTCTGGACAGCGGCAACAGTGCGGACGTGTATAATCTTGAAATGGTTGTCGCCCTTGCGTTCCGTATTAGTTCGCAGGGCGCAACGAAATTACGGGAGTATATACTCCGTACACTCGGTGCAGTGGACAAACATCCTGGAATAAATATACTGATGGCCTGCACACGTAAAACGAGTGGGTACAGCCAACGGATTTTCAACTGAAAGAATAAATAACCCGATAAAAACAAATACGTTATGACCAAAAGAGAAAGAACGCCGGAGATCGACGCCGAAGAGATTATTGAACTATTCCGTCCCGAAATGAGGAGATTGAAACCGGAAGAGGTCGGTTTAGTGAGTGTACCCGGCACACAGCGTGTAACGAGTGAACCGAATGTGCAAACTGCAACGACACAACCGACGGATACGACCGTAGCGGCAGAACAACCTACGCAGAGCGTATCCGACCGTGTCGGAGTGAAACAGCAAAAAGCGGCATTAGAGAAATACCGACAGACGTTCCTCCGAGTGCCGAGAATCGAGAACCGCAAACCCGTCTTCGTGAGCTGCGAGGTGCGTGACCGACTGGACGAGATCGTCCGCAGATTGGGCGGCAGACGGATGAGCGTTTCGGGACTGATCGAAAACCTCGCCCGGCATCATCTGGAAACCTACGGCGACGACATCGAACGGTGGCGGAAATTGTAAGCCGGCTATCCTTTTTTCATAGGATAGTGCAGTGTGCACACTCGGTATAGCGAGTATAGCAGACAGCGAGGAAATCTGCTTTAATGATCGGAGAGTTTCGGCTCTCCGATTTTGTTAGCGTCGGCTAACAGCAAGGTGTGTATCGAGTTACTCGATACCTTTTGAGTTACTCTCAAAAGCCTTGCCCTGACGGGGACAATCGCTCCTCCGAAGTCGGGCGATTAGAATGAAAACACAATATTGATAGGAGAAAACAAAGCGGCGTTGATGGACTTCCTGAACGCGCTGGAACGCATACCCAAGTTCGTGGAGCAATACAAGGCGCAGAACGTAACCTACGATCGGGACATTCCGATTTTACAGGAAACGGTCGGCGGCGTATGGAAGTAGGAGGACGAGTTGAAGACGCTGAAAGCGGAGGTCGCGGCGTTGGAGAGAAAGATACAACTTACACTCGCTCCGCCTAAACCCGAAGCAGGGCAGGAACAGACCAACGGCGTACAGCAGGAGAACGTACGACGGAAACAACAGTCGGAAGCTTATTTTTTAGTCCAGTGAAAAATATATGAAAAAAAATACCAGTTCAATTTTACTTTCATTTCTTTGCAAGGTCTTTTATATAGAACGTCTATTCGAATGAGTTCATGGAGGCTTTTATTTTATATGAATGTATAACAAAATAATATAAATGACTATGTGTACAACGAGAAAATGGAAAGCAGGAATATTGGTAGTCGCAATGATATTGGTTTGCGGAGCCGTAAATGCACAACATTGGCATCGGCATTATCGCCCCAACCGGGTTGTTACCGTTGTAGTTCAACCTGACGTAATATCCCATGTCAGTAACCGCTTCAACCAAAAGGAACGATTGGCGATGGCTATAGCTTATTTGGAAACGCATAAGCACCTTACCATTAGGCAATATGCCAAAATGACTAAACTTAGCGTGGTATCGGCAGAAGCAGAACTGGATGCTTTCGCTATGGATAAAAAAAAGCCCATACAGCTTGTAATCAGAGGGAAAAAGAAAGTGTACATCAAAAGATAATGGGATATGAAAAAGAATTGGAAACTATTGATGTTGGGAGTAATCGCTATGTTTTTGCTACAATCCTGTGTGACCGTGCGCAAAGCTCGTCACCGTCATCACCATCACAGACATTGTATGGTCATCAGCCAACAGACTACAAATATAACTTTGTTTAATACGCTGGCCATCTATATGGCAATGGATCTCGCAACAGTTTATGAGTATAAAGGATGACAAGGAACTGGTGGAGCTAACGACTAAAGATCCGGAGAAAGGTTTTCGTTACCTGATGACAAAATATAAGGAAGTAGTTTACTGGCATATCCGAAGGTTGGTCGTTGCCCACGAAGACGCACAGGATGCAACGCAAGAAACGTTCGTCAGGGTATTCCGGTCTTTATCTGAGTTCAAAGGTGAATGCACCTTTCGCTCTTGGGTGTACCGGATTGCGACCAACGAAGCCTTACGTTTGCTTGGGAAATATAAAAAAGAAAAATTGGTGTCATTGGATGACTCTTTCAGCGAACTAAGCAACCTGATGGCTGATGAATATGTCGATTACAATGATTTGGAAGCCGTCAAACTGCAAAAAGCCATTTTGTCCTTGCCTACCAAGCAACAGTTGGCTTTTAACTTACGATATTATAACGATTTGGGATATGACGAGATTGCCGGAATCATCGGTTCAACAACTGATGGTGTAAAGTCCAGCTATCATATTGCCAAAGATAAGATTGTCAAATATATGAATGCTAATAATTAGATGTATGAAAAGAAATTTTGATTTCGACCGCATAGGTAAACGTCTTCCCTATACCGTACCCGATGGTTTTATGGACGATATGGAAAACAACGTATGGGAAACTGTAAGACAGGAGATGTTGCCTTCCAAACCCAAACGCCATTTTCACCTCTGGTATTCTTTGACAGGAGGGCTTGTGGCAGCAAGTATAGCATTGTTTGTTGTCTTCAATTTATTGCCGGATGATTCAAAAAGTAATTTTGAAGATGTTGAAAAAGCTTTTGCCAATCTGAGCAGCAGCGATCAGGATTACCTGTTTGCAACTTATCAGGATGATTTATTTATGAAATTTTGAACGAATAAAAAATAAACAGACATGAAGAATATCATTAAAGTTCTTGCACTTGCAATCGCAATGGTAACTATCAGCGCAAGTACATATGCCCAAAAGAATGAACGGCAGCGCATGACCAGAGAACAGTTGGCTGAAACTCAAGCCCGTTTTATAGCCAAAGAGATGGCTATGGATGATTCGACAGCCACGCGGTTTGTGGAAACTTTCTGCCAATTCCAGAAAGATATTTGGGCACTTGGCCCCCGCCCTAAAAGAGACACCTCCCATCTTTCGGATAAAGAGGCTGAACAGGCAATGAATGAAAGGTTCGCTCACAGCCAAAAGATACTTGACTTGAGGAAAAAGTATTACTTGAAATACTGCAAATTTTTAACCCCCAGCCAAATAGAGAGGGTGTATGAACTGGAAAGAGGAATGATGAACAGGCTGTTCAACCGTTCCAAAAACAAAGGAAACCATAAATAAGACAAGATTATGAAAATGAAAGTATTTGGCATATTTTGCCTGTCGTTTCTGATGACAGCAACCCTATCTTCATGTGACAGTGAAGAGATTATAGACCAACAGGAAGAAGTGTCCGGCAGTGGAAATCCAACCATGACCGTTCTTGCCGAACAGGTGGCAGGAAGTGATGGATATGATGAAAATGGGGTTACTGCGTTGAATTTCCCAAGTTCACAGGATTTGCACAGCATATCCAGTGGATTGAAACTGAATTTTCAGTTGTCCGGAATCACAAAAATAGAGTTGGAAAGTGTAGATGGTTATGCCTTGGCCGGAGCTGTCGGTATCCAATGGGGAGAAACAGCGGAACTACTTGTCGGTGAAGTGGAAAACGCCAACTCCATTCTGGTGTTCAATGCCCCGGATGAAAACGGCTTGACTGCCGGAAAAGACTACTACATTTTTACCTTACCCTGCGACCTTTATGGAGGTTACCGCTTGTCAATCTATCGGGAAGGACTCGTGGCACATTATTTTGGTGTACACCAGACCGTAGAATTAGGCTCGTTCATAAGTCCCGTCGATTTGGAGGAGAATGAACTGGAATTTGACGATCCGGATGCACCGCTCGTGGAAGAAGAACGACCGGAACTGGATGCCACGACAACGGCACTTCTCCGTCAATACCAGCAAAACTCTACGGAAGAAAACAAGCAGGCGTTATTGGATCAGATGGGTATTCGTTACGACAAAGTAGTAGCTCGTAAAAAAGCCAAGCTCCGTGAACTGGAGAGGGAAGCCTTGACTTTGGATGTGGTGGAAGAAATGCAGGAGATTGTGGATGAGATGGTAGAGAACCGTGACATCCGTCTCGAACAGCAGTTCTTGCGTCTTATCGACCCTCGGAATGATGACAACCCCAACGATGCGTGGATGGTACTGCGCGGTGCATCTGCCCCCAATGCCTACATCGGTTATGCCCCTGTAACCAACGCGGAATATGCAGCCTTCAAGTCAGATTTTACCTATGAATCCGGACAGGATAACTATCCGGTAGTGAATATTACGATTGCGGATGCCACGGCTTATTGCGATTGGCTTACGGCACAGGATAATTCGCATAGCTACCGTCTGCCTACTGACGAGGAATGGATTCTCGGTGCAGGGCACATGCCGAAGGACGTTGTAATGAACGCTGGTCGTGTGGAGACGGGACTGACAGCAGTAGATGCTTACAGCCAGACAACAGGTGCTTGTGGAGGTATCGACTTTTGGGGCAACTGTTGGGAGTGGACTTCATCCACGGATGCAAACGGGCTGTATATCATTAAAGGCGGTAGTTGGGATTCAGAACGTGATGATTGCCGTAGCGAGAAATCGGATGTCGTAAGAATTGGTACGCAAGGATACGCCAATGTCGGTTTCAGAGTCGTAAGAACTGATTCTATTTAATTCTCCAAATAATATACAAATATGAAAAAATTGTTTTTAGCAATGGCTGTTGCCATTGTGACGGGCACCGCTGTGTCCGCACAAGACAGCAACAAAGAAGATAAAATCGAGGTTTCAACCCATCAGACGGATAAAGCGGATGGGTACGAGGGAGATTCCGCCAACCGATGCGGTATCAAATTCAATTTCCGGCTTACTGGCGTGACAAAGGTAGAACTGGAAAGTGTGGATGGACTTCCATTGGCGGGTGCGGCAACCATTTGTAAGGATGTTCAGGGAAAAGCTGCAATCGGTGATATGGCACATATAAGTACCATCATTACATATAGTGCGAGCAATAAGTCCGGATTTATACCCGGAAAAGACTACTATATTTCCACCTTACCTTGCGACCTTTATGGAGGATACAGGCTCTCCATTTACCGGGACGGACTTGTGGCCCATTATTTCGGTGTGCATCAGAAAGTGGATTTGGGAGAATTTATCAGTCCCGATGATCTGGTGGAAAGCGAATTGGAGTTCGACAAGCCCGGTGCCCCACTCGTGGAAGAAGGGCGCCCCAAAATGGATTCCAAGACACATAACCTGTTCGTCCAATACCGGAAGAATCCGACGGAAGCGGGCAGACAAGCACTTCTGGATCAGATGTGTGTGCGGTATGACAAAGTTGTGGCAAGAAAGAAAAACAAACTCCGTGAACTGGAACGTGAAGCCCGGACTTACAGCATAGTGGAACACATGCAAGGTATTGTGGGAGAGATGGTGCAGAATAGAGATACCCGCATACAGCAGCAATTTCTTCGCTTTATAGACCCTCGCAAAGACGAGAATCCCAAGGATGCGTGGATGGTTCTACGTGGTGCATCTGCTCCCAATGCCTACATAGGTTATGCACCTGTCACCAATGCCGAATACGCTACTTTCAAAACGGATTTTGTCTATGATGCAGGAAAAGAGAATTATCCGGTAGTAAACATTACGATTGCTGAAGCCACGGCTTATTGTGACTGGCTTACAAAGCAAGATCGGAAGCACATCTACCGTTTGCCAAGCGAAGAAGAGTGGATTCTTGGTGCCGGACATATGCCTAAAGATGTGGCTATGAACGCCAACCACGTTGAATCTGGATTGACAGCAGTGGATGCTTACAAACAATCCACCGGAGCGTGTGGAGGCATTGACTTTTGGGGAAACTGCTGGGAATGGACTACCTCGACCAATGCCAACGGACAGCATATCATCAAAGGAGGAAGTTGGGACTCCAAACGGGACGATTGCCGTAGCGAGAAATCGGACGATGTAAGAGTCGGTACGCAAGGCTATGCCAACGTAGGTTTCCGAATTGTAAGGACAGATGTCTCCAAATCCATGAAATAAAAGCTATAATCAATTTAATAATCAACTCGTAAAAGAAAATTCAGTATGAAAAGAATGTTTTTAGTTATGGCCATTGCCATTGTTACAGTCGTTCAGGTGTCTGCACAAGACGGCAACCGTCAGATGACCGCACAACAGCGGACAGAACAGCGTATCAAGCAGATGAATGAAAAATTGAATCTGACCGATGAACAGGAAACAAAAATCCGTGAATTGTATGCAGACTTCAACAAGCAAAAATATCCCCGTGAGAAACGTAGGGAAGCCATGGCGAAATTGACAGCAGACATTTCTCTTCTCTTGACTGCCGAACAGCAAACTATTTACAAACAAATGATGGAACAAGCGATTGCTGAAATGAAGAAAGGCAGACGTAACAAGGTTAAAGAATAAAAGTTAGTCATTGTGTGTTTCAGGGTCTGGACTTCTTAGCATAAGGAGTCCGGGCTAATGACACTATTTTCATTGAAACCGAAGTATAATGTATCAATTTAGAATAATGATTAAAGTCTTGTTGCTTTGCTTATGTATGGTTGCTTGCAATGATAATGACAAGGGGTATTCTATAATACCTTCAGAGCAAGAACCTGAAGTTGGAGTTTCATCTAATTATACAGAGCTCTTAAACAAAACAACACCCGTCCCGTCTGAATATAATCAAGAATTTGCTTTAAAAGGGAGTGTTGTGCAAATTGATTATGACACCCAAAATTATGTAGAAGGAACTGAGGAAGTACGTATGAATACAGCTTACGTCTATTTACCGTATGGTTATGATGAAGCATCCGAACAACCCTATAATGTGTTTTATTTCGTACATGGTCATGGCGAAACGGCAGCTTCCTTCTTTCAAAATGAAAATGGGTTGTTATGTAAATTGCTGGATCACATGATAGGCAATGGTGATATGGCTCCGACTATCGTTGTCTCAACAAGCTATGTTTATGGTAATCCTGTTGATTACTATCCTGATGCAGACCCTTATTGCAAGGCTCTGCCACAAGAATTGGTCAATGATTTAATTCCAATTGTGGAGAACCGTTATCATACGTACACTAAGAATACCGATATGACTGGAATAAAAGCATCAAGAGAACATCGGGCTATCGGAGGCTTTTCAATGGGGGCTGTAACAACTTGGTATGCATTGGAACACACGTTGGACTGTTTCAAATACTTTATGCCGATAAGCTCTGATAGCTGGTCATTAGGACGTTTTGCAGGAATGGATTATCCGACTGAGACAGCAGAATATTTTGCCAACATTGTCCGTTCCTCCACTTCATCGAAGAATGATTTTTATATATGGGCTTGTAGCGGAACGGATGATGTCGCATACGATAGAATTTGGGCACAAGTTCAAGCCATGGCACAAATCACGGACGTGTTTTCTGTCGGCAATCTGACTTTCCATGAACAAGAAGGAGCTCGGCATGAATTCCAGCCTATAGCGGAATATCTATACAATGCTCTACCGTCATTATTTCCCAACTGATAGAAGATGAACTATTTACTTTGATGGTCGGACGTCGTTCGCTTTATAATAAATAAATCTCCACCGAGTCTCACTTCAACAGACTCGAAGAAGCTGATTTATTTACTTATAAAACGAACATTTATGACACATCATATCACGGCGGATCGTTTAGTAGAATCCGCCATCAAAGCCGTCACAGAAGAACTGTTCCGCGACTTCGACAACACACTTCGCGCTCTCTGCGACGAGGAGGACGATCGCAAAGCCGTTTTTCGCACCCTGCGCTATGCACGTATCCGCTTATACGTATTATGCGGACATATCTCGAAAGAGGAAACGCCGGAGAGTTATACTCAAATTCGTTTCCTGCATATCGTCATCGGATATATCGACACGGAACTGGAGATATTGAATTGCTACGGGGATACTTATCCGTCGAAACCTCATGTGTGCAAACGACGCTGGACGGGAGCCATTGTCGAACTGGTCGAGTTGATATATGCCTTGCACGAGATGAAACGTATCGACGACGGAGAAATAGCCATGAACGAATTAGCCGGATTCTTTAGCGAGTTGTTCGGTATTCGTCTCGATGCGCGAAGTCTTTACGACGCTTATACGGACATCAAACGTCGCAAGGGCGAGAGTCGGACTTACTTTCTCGACAAGTTGCGCGAACACCTGAACCTGCGGATACAACGCGATGATGAAAAAGAACGGGAGCGGCGACGCTGATTAAATAATGCGGATGGAAGATTCTGTCCGCATTTTCTATAAACACAATCACCGATTTTGCTATTTCCAAGAAAAACGCTATATTTGCATAGAGTTGTTCGACGAGATGCAAAGTTCAGCAGTTCAGCGCAGTTACACGGTCGCTAAATCGTTACTGACAACTTTCTTAATCTCCACTCTACGCTGTCATTCAGACAGATACAGGAAAGTTTCTTATCCGCATCAAAGATAGAAAATATTTCGTTTCCGTAACATATAAAAAGAAATGTGCAGAAAGATCCGAATATAAATGTCATCCATAAAGTGGTGCGATAGGCTTTCAGTACACGGGAGATTTGCC
>Ga0129308_1003666_pt1 | contig 10672 bp, 6 predicted proteins | sample L827metagenome_FD_94440 | JGI IMG/M metagenome (GOLD analysis project Ga0129308, IMG submission 94440) | Ring-tailed lemur group fecal microbial communities from Wisconsin, USA - L827 metagenome | ecosystem: Host-associated > Mammals > Digestive system > Large intestine > Fecal | place: USA... | reverse complement strand
ATGACATAAGCAGTGTTGATAAAAATCTCGCCGCTATGGAAAACTTCGCTCTAAAATTCCCTAAGATGAAAACCTTCTTTATGCTTGTACCCAATGCGCAGGAGATATACAGTGATACACTTCCGGCAAACTGCGGTGCGGCTGACCAGAAGCAGTTCATCAAATACTGTTACGATGCGACGCCGTCTATAACGGGAATCGACGCATACTCGGGACTCTTAGCCGCAAAGGACGAGTATATCTACTACCGTACCGACCATCACTGGACGAGCTACGGAGCATATATCGGCTACAAGTCCGCAAGCAGTGCAATGAAAATCATCCCTTATTCAAAGGACAAATTCTGTATCGAACACGCCTCCAACGAATTCAAGGGTACGCTTTTCTCAAAGACTCTCGACAACAGCATTTTGCCCGATACAATAGATATCTACTCTCTTGCTCAAGGCGAACCCTCTGTTCAGGTGAGCGTCTACAGCTCGGCAGAAAGCACAGCGGCATACGATTCTATGTACTTCAGAGAATTTCTTAGTCAGAAGGACAAATATTCCACCTTCCTCGGTCAGAATGTGCCGAGAATAGATATCGACACAGAGTTATCCGAAGAAAATGACAAGGGCAGTCTGCTGATAATAAAAGACAGCTACGCTCACTCGCTTGTGCCGTTCCTGTCAAAGCACTACAGCCACATCACTATGCTCGATCTGCGCTATATAAACAGCGACCTTAGCAATATAGGAGTAGATGTAAGCAAATACGGTACGACCTTGTTTATGTACAATGTGATAACATTCTCGCAGGATGAAAATGTCAAGAAGCTGAACTTTGTAGTACCGGATTAATAATCATTAGCGATGCAGATAAGAAGAACGGCACGGTTGATTTTTTCCGTGCCGTGCTTATTTAATCTATATAAACGCCGTATAATGCGGTTGCTGCTGTTAACTGCATATCAGCTTTTCACCGTCATAGTCTACCGTAAGCGTTGAGCCGGGGGCGATATCGTCGGCTATCAGCTTTCTTGCAATGAGCGTTTCCACCTTGCGCTGTATGAATCTTCTCAGAGGTCTTGCGCCGTAGTTGGGATCGAATCCGTTATCTATGATATAATCCTTTGCGGCGTCGGTTATGGCAAAGCCTACCTCCTTATCGGCAAGGCGCTGTCTAAGGTCTTTAAGCATAAGATCGACTATCTTCACTATCTCATCCTTGCGAAGCGGTTTATAGAATACTATCTCGTCAAGACGGTTGAGGAACTCGGGGCGGAACTGGGTTTTAAGCAGTTTATCAACCTCGCTCTTTGCTTCATCGGTTATCTCACCGTCTTCGTTTATACCGTCAAGTATATACGGCGAGCCTAAGTTGCTGGTGAGGATAAGGATAGTGTTCTTGAAGTCCACCGTTCTGCCCTGAGAGTCGGTTATTCTGCCGTCGTCAAGTATCTGGAGCAGGATATTGAAGACATCGGGGTGAGCCTTTTCAACCTCATCAAGAAGTACTACGGAATACGGTTTTCTGCGTACCGCTTCTGTCAGCTGACCGCCCTCTTCGTAACCGACATATCCGGGAGGCGCACCGATAAGACGGCTCACGCTGAACTTCTCCATATACTCCGACATATCTATACGAACCATACTGTGCTCATCATCAAACAGCGCCTCGGCAAGCGCTTTTGCAAGCTCTGTCTTACCTACGCCGGTAGGACCTAAGAACAAGAATGAACCTATAGGCTGGTCGGGGTTTGCAATGCCTGCTCTTGAACGGAGTATAGCCTCGCTGACCTTTTGTACGGCTTCATCCTGACCTATTACCCTCTCGTGAAGGAGGTCTTCCATGTGGAGCAGTTTTTCACGCTCGCCCTCCATAAGCTTTGAAACTGGTATTCCTGTCCAGCGGCAGATAATCTTCGCTATCTCTTCTTCGGTTACTTTATCATGGAGCAGTGAAGCCGACTTTGACTGCTCTGCGAGCTTCTCCTCTTCTTCAAGCTCTTTTTGAAGTGCGGGGAGTTTGCCGTATTTCAGCTCAGCCGCTTTATTAAGGTCATAACTGCGTTCTGCCTGCTCAATAAGTCCGTTGGTGCTTTCTATCTCCTCACGGAGCTTCTGAACCTTGGATATAGCGGACTTTTCGTTATCCCACTTTGCCTTCATCTCGCCAAACTGAGAGCGCAGTTCGGCAAGCTCCTGCTGTACCTCGGACAGATGCTCGACAGAGATACGGTCTGTTTCCTTTTTGAGCGCCGCTTCTTCTATCTCGTGCTGCATTATCTTGCGGCAGATATCGTCAAGCTCGGACGGCATAGACTCCATCTCGGTCTTGATAAGAGCGCAAGCCTCATCTACAAGGTCTATCGCCTTATCGGGAAGGAATCTGTCGGAAATATATCTGTCGGACAGCGTTGCGGCGGCAATAAGCGCAGAGTCGTGTATCTTTACGCCGTGGAATACCTCGTAGCGCTCTTTCAGACCTCTCAGTATCGAAATAGTATCCTCTACGGTAGGCTCGCTTACCATTACCGGCTGGAAACGCCTCTCAAGAGCGGCGTCCTTTTCGATATACTGTCTGTACTCGTTCAGAGTTGTTGCGCCGATACAATGAAGCTCACCTCTTGCAAGGAGGGGTTTAAGCAGATTTCCTGCGTCCATTGCACCGTCTGTCTTACCTGCTCCGACTATGGTATGAAGCTCATCGATGAACAGTATTATCTGTCCCTCGCTCTTCTTTATTGTCTGGAGAACGGCTTTCAGTCTTTCCTCAAACTCGCCTCTGTACTTTGCACCGGCAACAAGTGCGCCCATATCAAGCGAGAATATCTGGCGTTCTTTCAGATTTTCGGGTACATCGCCCCTTACTATACGCAGTGCAAGACCTTCTGCAATAGCGGTTTTACCGACGCCGGGTTCGCCTATCAGTACAGGGTTGTTCTTTGTCTTACGGGAGAGGATGCGGATCACATTTCTTATCTCGCTGTCTCTGCCGATAACAGGATCGAGCTTATTCTGACGGGCAAGCTCGGTAAGATCCTGACCGTATTTTTTTAGCACATCGTATGTCTCCTCGGGGTTCTGACCGGTGACACGGACGCTTCCTCTTACCTGCTCAAGCGCCCCCAGAAAAGCCTTTTCGGTGATACCGAGCGAAGAGAATATCTCTTTAAGCTGGCTGTTAGGCTTTTCGAGAAGTCCGATAAACAGATGCTCAACGGAAATATACTCGTCCTTCATCTGCTTTGCCTTTTCTTCTGCAGCTGTAAGCGCTTTGTCAACATCCTGCGACACATAAACCTTGTCGGGTTCTCTGCCGCTTCCCGTCACCTTGGACAGACCGCTGACACTGCGCTCCGCCTTAGAAATAAGTGCGGCGTTATCCACGCCCATTTTCTTAATAAGCTGGGGGATAAGTCCGTCCTCAGCCTGTGCCAACGCAAGCAGAAGATGCTGCTGCTCTATATTCATGTTCTGATACGATACAGCAATACTCTGAGCCTGACTTATGGCTTCCATTGATTTTTGCGTCAGATTATTTGTGTTAAGCATATCAATATCATCCTTTCTTTTGGTTTACACCAGTACTTTTACTGTTTTAAGTCTTTCTTTGTATGCGTCTTCTATAAGCGTTACCGCCTTCTTTCTGTTGTCCGCATTTTCAAAAAACAGCTTTATCATCCTGTCAAGGAAATTCACATAATCCGCTATCGCCTCGGCTGTGAGATTAGGATCGTTTATTTTTCTGCCGTCTCTTAAGATAGGCATATTGAGCATTCTGCACATCTTGTCGTTGTCTATCTGCATAACGACATCCAAATCGTCGTATTTCATAAGGCAACGGTTCTCTATAGACGCAAAGCAATTAAGGAATATGTTCATGAGCTGCATAAGAGAAGCGTTCTGCGTACGGAAGCTGACTTTCAGCCTGCCGAGATATTTTCCTTCTCTCAGCAATTCTACCGAATAGCGTATCGTAGGCTTGTATTTGTACGGCAGAGGGCTTTTTATAAGCATACCGCCTTCGCTTGCCGCTGTCTGCAGACGGAAAATCTCTTCGTCAAAAAAACTGCTGATATTCTCCATTATGTTTCTCATACGGATCTCGGGAGTCTGCATAGACAGACGTTCGGCAAGTATCCTGTCTATCAGTGCAGAACGGCTGGTATCCATCCTGTATGCCATTGTGTCTATCGCTCTTACTATCTCATCTGTCAGCACAAGGCTGTACACGCTCTTACTCATTTTTGACGACCATTCCTTTCATGCGATAATACATATCATCCTTTCGGGTTTATCAATATTGTAGCACACTCTTCATAACTTGTCAAGGGTTTTATATAAATATTTTTACGATTTATCAAAAATTGTTCAAATTTATTTACCACAATGGCAAATAACACAGCTCTGCTAAGGTTACGGCAAACGATATTTTTATATGGGCAACGAGAAATTTTCGTTACATATCGACTTTTTTACTAAGATGTGATAAAATATCATTGTATATGTAAGAAAGAAGGACAAAAGCGATGTCTCAACATAAAAAGATAGCGGCGATACACGACCTTTCGGGTTACGGAAGATGTTCGCTTTCGGTTATTATACCGGTAATATCGGCAATGGGGATTCAGGTATGTCCCGTGCCTACTGCGGTGCTTTCCACCCATACCGGCGGATTTACCGATATGGCGCTTGAAGACCTTACCGAGCATATCTCGGACTGCTATGAGCATTATAAAAAACTGGGACTTCAGTTTGACGCAATATACAGCGGATTTATGACTTCGCCAAAGCAGGTGGACAGCTGCCTTAAATTCTTATACGGCAATCCCGATGCGCTTAAAGTAGTCGATCCCGTACTCGGAGACAACGGCAAACCATACAGCACCTGCACTCCCGAGCTTATGAGAAGAATGAAGGAGCTTGTAGAAGAAGCTGATGTTATAACCCCAAACCTCACAGAGACCTGTATGCTTCTCGGCGAGGACTGTCCGCCTATGATGTCAGTTTCACAGGCACGGTCATGGCTTGCAAGGCTGAGCGACAAGCCTCGCATTGTGGTTATCAAGGGTGTGCCTCTTATTGACGATGAAGGGCAGAAGCTGTCAAACATAGGCTTTGACAGAGAGAGCGGCAGTTTCTGGCGGATCGACTGGGATCACATTCCAATGCACTATCCCGGAACGGGCGATATTTTCACCTCGGTGCTGACAGCGTCATTGCTTAAAGGTGAGAGCCTGCCGATTGCGCTTAACCGTGCTACCACCTTTACCGAGATAGCGGTCAAGACTACCTACAGCTACGGTACGGAAGCAAGGCAGGGCGTGCTTTTTGAGGATTGTCTGAGCTGGCTTATGACAAATACCGTGCTTAGTGACTATAAAAGGCTATAATAAAGCAAAAACGCTTGAGAATATCTTCTCAAGCGTCAGCTTGTCTAAAAGTCTGTTTATAAAATAATTGAGCTAAATCTCAAACCCCATCCCCTAAACCTTTGTGAACGCTCTGTGGCGCATTGTCCTAATGCGCTTTGGGCGTTCACCTTTAGGCATCCTTGCCTGCCTTCCCCAAAGGGAAAAAGGGGGGCTCAAAAGCGGAGCTTTTGAAAATCAGCCGTAAGGCTGATAGAATCGCGCCCTCGTCCAAGCAAGGATGCTTGATGCGTTCGCACAGAGGTTTTGCACGATGCAAAACCCACAACGAACGCAAACCTATTGGGGGCTTGCGTCCCTCAACCCCATTTAGTGTTTATAAAAAGGTTTAGTAACAGTATAAACGCTTGAGGTTAGTTTCTCAAGCGTTTTCTTTATTCTCATCATTTTTATTTACCGTTCTTGCAAATACGGCGAAATCAACAGCGGCGCACTCCGACGGCAAGAGCGTACGGAACACTTCTTCAAGCGTCGCTCCCGTAGTCGATACATCATCAACAACAAGGATATGCTTGCCGCTAAGCGCCTCAGCATCGGACAGCGCAAAACTGCCCTTAAGATTATCAAGACGGTCTTTTCTTTTCAGCGACTTCTGCTCTTTTGTCCGTCTTACCTTTTCCACCGCTTTTACAACGGGTATGCCTGTCAGCTCGCTCAATTCCGAACATATCTTTTCGGTATGGCTGTAGCCCCTTTTCCGCTTATCCGCGCTGTACATAGGTACAGGAACCAATACATCCGGAAGCGTATCATAGTGCTGTGTTATGCACTTCATCAGGGTATACGCCATAAAGCTGAGCTTACTGCCGTCACGGCTGCGCTTAGCGCCTAATACTATCCGTGAGGATCTGTCGTCATATCTGCATACGCAAAGCAGTCTGCCTGTGCAGAACTTCTCCTCAGAATTGCTATACTCAAACTCTTCTCCGCATTCTTTGCAGATATAATCCATCCTGCCGATGACCTTATTGCATACGGGACAGCGGTTAGGAAAGAACACATCGAGCAGAGTTCTTTTCAGTTCGTATTTAGTCATCGTGAATATCGTCTAAAAACGGATTTCTGATTTTTGAAGGCTTCTTAAGTCCGTCAAGCAGACGCTTGGCAGTATTCTTGCCGATAGCGCTGTTATCTGTACGACCGGGCTTATCATCCTCGTCATACTCTTCGATATTACCTGCAAGCGGTGCGTCAAGCTTGATAACGGGTACGGGGCGAGAGTCAGCCGACGCGGTTTTCTCGCTTTGTGCAGATGCCGAAACGGCAGATGTTGCCGAAGACGGCAGTATATCAAAATCATCCTGCGTTATGCGCTCGCCGTCGGGCTGTACCTCAGGATATTCTTCAGCTCCTGTAGTCTCGGCGGTACGCTTGTACATACCTGCGGCATAACTGCTCTTTATTGGTGAACGCCTGTTGTAATCCGCCTTTGCAAACTCACCTGCGAATCCGCTGTCAGCGATAGGTGCATTATCAGCGGTGAAAGCTGCGGTATCTTCTTTTTCTGCTTTGACAGAGTCTATATCATCTCCGCCCTTTGCAGACATATCGTCATCCGTTGCATCAAAGCTGAATATAGTATCAAGGGGCTTGAAGGTGCGGTCGCTTATCTTCTGAAGTCCCGTAAGACTGTCATCAAACGCACCATCAAAAGGATTCTCAAAGACTGTTACCGAAATGTTTTCGGTATCCTCTGCTTTCATAACATGAACCGGCGGCTTTTCTTCGGCAAATACAGCAGACGCAGTCTGACGGGCAAGCGATTCGGCTTCCTCCCGCTCTTCCTGTTCCTCCTGTTCACGCTCCTGCTTTCTCCTGCGGTACTCCTGCTCATACAGCACGCTTCGGTCTACTCTTTCAAATACGAAAGGCTTTACCTCAGGCTGTTTTTCGCTCTGTGTAAGCTGCTCGGGCTGTTTTGGCGGTTCGGGCGCAGAGGGCGTAAAATGCAGTTCGTGCGAGTATTTCTCAAACTCACGGAATTCGGCAATACTGAGCGTGTTGTGCAAAATGCTCTCTTTTATCGCCATAAAGCTCTGATACCATTCTGCAAAATCACGCTGTGTCAGATCGACATTTATCCGCTTTGACATATATGTGTACAGCTCGCCTGTCATATCGTCAAGCTGTTTTATCTCATCGGGTGTTCTCGGGGGAACGGTAATACTGAGTTCAAGGCAGGTGCGTCCGCCCTGCTGAACCTTACTGCAATAATCATGGTCGTATTCGCTGTCACGGACAAAATACTCGCCGCATCTCGCACAGCGCTGAAGAACTGCTCCGCTTTCAAGCAAAAGGTCTATCTCAAGGTCAATAACCGCCTTCAAGCTGTCCGAAACATATACCTTTTTTGGCAAAGAGCGCATTGTGCTGATTATCGTACTGAGTACGGAATCGGGCTTTTCGGGGATACTGCCCTTGACCGCCGCAAACACATCCATAGCCTCATTGTCCGAATGAATATGAGAGAACGGCTTTTTTACCGTGTCGCTGTATTCTATATCCGTCAGCGACGAAGCAACCGCCTTTGCGGTATTTCCCGTGATGAACGGTGCAGCAGGCAGTCTTCCTACCGTATACACTTTAGCAGAGGCAAAGCACTCGGTCGGATAGCCCATCTCATTTGCGGCTATGCTGAAGATAAGGTCAAAATAATCCCGTCTGCCGTATGCCTTTTCAAGTGTTGTCTTTTCGCTGAAGATAAAGTCCAGCTTGCGCTTTGCGTATTCCTGAAGCCTTAAAAGGCTTACCCACTGATTGACCGCCTTATTGTGACGGTACTCTGTTAGCCGTGAAAACAACAGCTTATCAAACGGGGTCTTTGCGCTTATAAGCTCGTTCCAAAGGGTCGATATTCCAACGCCTTTCTCCCTGCAGATATATTCAATAAACAGGTCCTGAACGACCTTTTCGTAACTGCCGTGTATATTCGCTTCGACATATTTATGACACGCACTTACGCTGTTGCGAAGCGCAACAATATCTTCAAGGCGGTATTCTCCGGTTTCTCTGCATCGGTTGCAGTAATCCGTACTGCGCTTTATAAAGCCGGAGAAGTCATACGAAGCAAATTTGAGTATAGAATGAGGATATGAAAAAGAATATATTTCGCCGGAGTTTATTCCGGTCAGATTTATCATCCGTCTTTTATTCATATTCATATCCTCCTTTAGCTGTTATATCAATAGTCTTCGTCGGTATCATCGCTGTCGACAGCGTCGAAGTTGAACTCACGAAGCCGTCCGTCTACATAGAGGGTGTGTTTATCCTTCCACTCTATCTTTGCAGGCTTGTTGTAGTCGGATGTTATGATGTGAAGGCTTCCCATTGCGTTTCTGCACTCAAGGAAGGGCAGGCTGATATCGCCCTCGGTCTGCTCAAGGTAGAACGATACAGTTCTGCTGGCATCTCCCTCGGGATCGACATAAAGCACCACTCTGTAGTTTTCATCGGGGGAATACTGATAACTTGTGCTACGCCTTGATAAATCAACATCCATCAGCGTAATATTGCCGAACAGCATCTTGAAGGTAAGATAGACAAGCACACCGACAACATACATTATAAGATATATAGTACCGAGAATTATCTTGGTAGTTTCGCTCATTCCGCATATAAAGAATACGAAAACGCTGACAACTATCGGAGGTATTACCGCTATCCAGTTTCCAAAGCCGAACAGAAGTATAGCAAAAGAAATAAACGGAGATATCATTGCAACAATTCTTGTGATTATCTGCTTTCTGGTGAATAGCATAATTCCCATAAATATAACATGGATGAAAACGTACAGCGTGATAAGCGCACCCTGATGCGTAGGCTCAAGATAAAAGCCTAACATCAGCCATGCAACAAAGGAAAGAAATACGATATATCCAATTGATAAAACCGATACTCCGAGTTTGAACCATTTATTTGTAAGAAAGTTTATAACTTTTTCCATATGCCTTCCTTTCAAGCCCATACGGGCATTCATCTGACAGCATTGCTTATTATATTGTATACCAAAACGAAGAAAATTTCAAGTGCTAATTACAGATAAAGCCGCTGAACTGGGTTCAGCGGCTCGTATAATGTATTATTTTCAGTTTCCTCTGCTGTTCAGAAGCTCGGAAAGTGCCGAGAACGGATCGTCGTCATCATCTGCGCTGCCGGGAGTTGCAGGGAACACAAGAGATTCCGAGAAAGGCTTTTCTTCTGAAATTGTCTGTAACGGCTGTTCGGATACCGTCTCCTCTGCAGGAGCAGAAGCAAGAACAGTCTTTGCTACAGCATCATCGGATGTAACAAGAGCGTTGCCGGAGCTGTCCTTGAAGCAGGTAGCGATCACAGTAATAACGATCTCGTCTGTAAGCGAGCTGTCGAAAGTAACACCGTGGATTACCTGAACATCCTTTGCGGCTGACTCGGTAAGAAGCTCCATAACCTTAGCTACATCTTCAAGAGGTGTATCATCGGATATAGCAAAGTTTACAAGAAGCTTGCCTGCATTCTTGATGGAAGTCTCAAGCAGGGGGCTGTTGATAACTTCGTCTACAGCCTGCTCGGCTCTTTCGTCACCCTTACCGTGACCGATAGCCATGTGAGCGTCGCCTGCGCCCTCAAGAGTGGTCTTGACATCTTCAAAGTCGATATTGATCTCGCCGTTGCTGTTGATGAGATCGGAAATTCCTTTTACCGCCTTATACAGTATATCGTCAACCATAGCATAAGCAGCCTTTATAGATATGTTCTTTTCCTTAATAGTAAGTAAACGCTGATTGGGAACGATGACGAGTGCGTCAACATGCTTTCTCAGCTCTGCAATGCCCTGGAGAGCAAGATTCATCTTAAATTCTCTCTCAAAGTCAAAAGGCTTTGTAACAACGCCGACAGTGAGTATGCCCATCTCCTTGGCGATCTCAGCTACGATAGGAGCCGCACCCGTACCGGTACCGCCACCCATACCTGCCGCAACGAAAACAAGCGATGCGCCTCTTAATACTTCCTGTATGTCATCCCTGTTCTCTTTTGCAGACTCAGCCGCAACAGGGGGCTTTCCGCCTGCACCACGGCCCCGTGTAGTCTTTCTTCCTATCTGTACACGCTCCATTGTGCTGCCGTCTTTTGCCTTAAGGGCAGAGACATCCGTATTTATTATAATAAAGTCAACGCCTTCGACATTGTTTCTGACCATGTTTTCTACTGCGTTTCCGCCGCCGCCGCCAACGCCGACAACCTTTATCTTGACATCACGCTCAAACTCTTCTTCAT
>Ga0129308_1003665_pt1 | contig 10675 bp, 8 predicted proteins | sample L827metagenome_FD_94440 | JGI IMG/M metagenome (GOLD analysis project Ga0129308, IMG submission 94440) | Ring-tailed lemur group fecal microbial communities from Wisconsin, USA - L827 metagenome | ecosystem: Host-associated > Mammals > Digestive system > Large intestine > Fecal | place: USA... | reverse complement strand
TCCACCAGCTGTTTGGTACAGTCGATAAATTTTTTCATGGCGGGGGAGGCCTCCGACAGCGAGGGCAGAAGGATTCCCAGCTCCCGGAATTGCGGCGGGTTCAGCTTTTTCCAACAGATGGTATTCAGATGGTCTTTGATAGAAAGTTTCGTAACGATACTGGTGCCTGCGCCGCACTTAACCAGAGAAATGGTGGTCAGATCGTTGATCGTGTTGAACATGACTTTGGGAGTAATATTGTAGGTTGAGAATATGCGGTTGACATCGTAGTCGAGACCCTTCGCCGTCAGAATAAAGGATTCGTCCCGGAACGCGCTGATGGGGAATTCGTCCGTATCTTTCAGAGGGTGATTAGAAGGAATGATCGCCACCAGGGATTCCTTTCTCAGAGGGACCCAATCCGCCGTGTGGTGCGGCTGCTTGCTGATGAAAGCGCAGTCGATAAAACCTTTCTCAAGATTTTCCTCCATCTCGTCGGCGTCGCCCTCGTAGAGCATGACCTTTACATCGGGATAGGCCTCGCGGAATGTATTGATGATGGTGGGCATCCAGTGCCAGGCCACGCTGGCGTAGGCGCCGATGCGAAGCCGGCCCACATTCAGGCCGTTGATGGAGGCCGCAGTCTGTTCAAACTGTTCGTTGCAGTTTAGCATTTTCTGAATAATAGGCAGCAGAAGTTCGCCCTCAGGGGTGGGTCTGATACCGCTGCGGGAGCGCACAAGAAGTTTAAAACCTAATTCGTTTTCCAGGTTTTTCATCATGTGAGACACGCCGGACTGGGTGTATCCCAGAGCGTCGCCCACCTTCGAGAGATTGCCCAGTTGAACAGCCAGCGAAAAAACCTCAAATTTTCGTAAATCCATTGCAGCGCGCCCCCATTCTTCTTTTACGGCATCGCTTATAAGCGATGCCGTAAACATATGCTGTCTAAACGGATGATTATTTTAATAATTAAAATTGATCGGTATAGTGACATATCTGGACCCAAGCCGTTTCAGCCTGCTTTATCCTCAGATGGTTGTTGGATTTACTGAGGTTAAAACTGACTGACAGCGTTAGGCTGGATGAAATAAAACAAATTAAATTTCAATTATCAGTTGTCTATATTTTAGTTTAATCGCGGCGGCGGGGCAAGAGATGATTCGTTTTTTTAAAACGATCCGGAGACAATACTCGAAGTTTCGTCATTCTAACAGCTATCTGAGCGGCATGATCTCTGCAGCGGAAGAATACGGCGCCGAGAGCTGATCCTCACCGTGGCCATCGAGAACGCCGCTCCCGTGTTGACAGAGGGCTGTTTGCGAAAGATTGCGGGTGAATTGTTGGAAATGATAAGAGACAATTTCTCTGACAGCGACGGGATCTGTTTCGCATTGCATGGAGCCGGCGTCGCCGAGGGAATTCCCGATCTGGAAGCTTTCTGTTATCTGAGATAAGAACAATAGTGGGAAATGATATGCCGGTCACGACCAGTCTGGATCTGCACGGAAATATTTCGGAGAAGATCGTCCGTTTAAGCGACGGCATTTTTGGCATCAAGGAGTATCCGCATACGGAATCTATAACGTGATCCACGATACGGACTGGCGGGCGGGGAATGCTTTAAATTGGAAGGCTCCGGCGTCAGGACTGATCTCCGGGAGAAAAAGACCTCTGGCGGGAACGATTTCGGCAGGGAGGAGGGATGATTTTAAGTTGAAAAGCCCTGCCGAGTGGAGAGAAGTACCTCTCATGCGGTAATCTGCCGCGCCGCCGGCTTGAGAAAAGATAAGTAGCCGATGGGCGGTGGACTCTGAAAGGAGATAGGTCAAATCTAGATTTTTTTCTCGATCTCACCGAAAAAGAGCCTCCAAATAGGTGAAGCTCGACAATTTATTGAGCATTCACCTATTTGGAGGCAGATATTGAGAAAACATTGCTGATTTCCGTGTGGTTTTCGGGGATCTGCAATTTTTTTTTGGTATTTCACCTATTACAGAGCCAGCTGGCCCAGAGGGGACGGCTGATCTCGGGAGTACGGCTGCCCGGCATGGAGCGGCGGGGCCGGGGCGGTCCGGCAGGGGGCTGATCCCGGGAGTGCGGTAGCCCGGCGGAAAACTGATCCCGGGAGTGCGGCTGTTCGGCGGGAAGCTGATCCCGGGAGCGCAACTGTTCGGCGGGGGGGCCGATCCCGGGGGCGGTATTGTCCCGGGGGCGGTCAATTCTGTGAGTGAGACTGCCCCGCGAACCGAATACTTCTCGCTCAACTCTGCCGGAACACGATGATAGCACAGCCCTTTGATCTGGGAATCAGAGAACGGAAAGGCTATGTCTTGACGTTTTTTTGCGTTATAGACGTATGTTCTTAATATCTTTGATCCTTGACACAATGGAGTTAAAGTAAAGATCTTTCAACCCCGGCGTTTTGTATATGAAATTCTGAAGAAGGGCATCCACCTCGTTTTCACCGTTGAGGATGGCGTGAATGTGAAATTTCGTGTTGCCAAGTACCTGATAGATCTGTGTAATACAGTCATTTTTTTTCAGGTAGTCGATGGCCTCCTCATATTTTGTGGGATCGAGAGTGATCTCGAAATAGGCGGAAAACGTGCTTGCGATTTTTTGGGGATTGATGATGACGGTGTACTGCTCGATGATCCCCTTTTCTTCGAGAGCCTGAATACGAGCTTTGACAGCGACCCTGGAAAGACCTACGATTTCACCGATATCCACGTAAGAGATGCGGGCGTTTTCGGAGAGGAGTTCAAGTATTCTGCAATCTATGGCGTCCAGAGCTTTTATATTTTCTAAAAACATAGAGGATCCTCCTTTTCTACGTTAATCTACGTTTAATACTACAGGGGAACGGGTTGAAAAGCAATCAAATTTCAGATCAAAAAAGGAAAAGAATATTCTGCCAATTTCAAAAATAATATTGACGAATTCTATAATAAATGATAATTTAAAAATATCAGACAAATAGAAAGCAAAATATTTCGATAATAAAGAAACGAGGGCAGCGTGACGGAACTTTATTGTTTGCTCAGCGCCATACCGATAATCGCATTTATTTTTTCAATGTCGTTTTTAAAGAAGAGCATCGGTGTTGCCGCATTGATTAGTTTTATACTGGCGTTTCTCATTGGGCGATGTATTATGGGGGCCAGTCTGTCGGTGTTATTTTCCGGTTGTCTGGAAGGTCTGTGGAATACATTTATCATTATGGTAGTCGTGTTTTCTGCGCTGCTTTTGTATGAACTGCTGGAAAAAAGCAAAATGCTGTCCACTCTCAGCCAGTGGGTGGGCAGCCACATTGAGGACAAAGTCGATCAAATACTGATGATCGGCTGGGTATTCACTAGCTTCCTGCAGGGGGTGACCGGGTTCGGCGTACCGGTGGCGGTGGCGGCTCCCATTCTGACAGGGCTGGGCGTAGAGCCGCGGAAAGCGGTGATCATATGTATTTTGGGACATGCCTGGGGCGGCACCTTTGGGACTTTAGGCATCGCATGGAACAGCATGCTCCTGCAGCTGCCTGACGGACATGACGTCTATATGGGTCAGACGATTTTGTATACGTGCATTCTGCTTGGGATCTACAATTTCATCTGCGGCCTGCTGATCTGTGCTCTTTACAAGGGAAAAAAGATAAAAGCACGAGAGCTGATGGCAGTCGCGCTGATTTCCTCGGTTCAGAGTATGGGGCAGTTGTTATTCGCCCTTTTTTTCAATGAAAGTTTGGCGTGTTTTCTGGCTTCGGCGGCATCAATGGCCGTATTGTACGTCTGGGACCGCGGTCTTTGCCGCGGTCGGACTCCTGTCAGCGGCAAGAGCGGAAGTGGCAGAAACGGCAGAAGCGACAGCAACGCTGGCAGCGTCCCCGTGGTAGATATGGGTTTCCCCTTTTTTATCCTCAGCGCAATTGTATTTTTGCTGGTGATGCCAACGAAGCTCAGCGCAGCGCTGGAAGGGTGCAGAGTGGGGATGCCCGTTCCGGATCCCGGCGGCGGATGGACGGTATACGGGGCTGTTTCGGTATTTACGCATTCCGGAACGATCTTGTTGACCGCAGTGGCTGTAAGCTTCTGGTTTTATCGCAGAAAAAAATATCTGTGCCGGGAAGATACGGGGAAGATGCTGAGGAATGCGGGGCGCAAAACGGTCAATGCAGTCTGGCCGGTGTTATTTCTGGTCATGATGTCCAGAATCATGAGCGGGAGCGGGCAGATCGGTTTCCTTGCGTCGGGGATCGGAGAACTATTCGGCGGCTGGGTAGGATTTGCATCGCCGTTTATCGGCATATTGGGCTCTTTTATAAGCAGCAGCAATATGGCGTCTAATATATTGTTTACGGAGCTTCAGCTCCGCTTATCTCAGATGCAGGGACTGAACGCGGCGGCGATCCTGGCGGCACAGACCGCCGGAGGATCCGTGGGAAATCTGGTAGCCGCCGGAAATATCGTGCTGGGGTTGTCGATCGTAGGGAAAGGAGGGGAGGAATTAAAGGTCATGCGGTTCATGGCTCCTGTCTGCATTGCAATAGGAGCCGTCTGTGGATTCATTACGTTATTGGTATGCCAGACATGAGGGTTAAGGAGGAAAACGGTAATGAAAGAAAATGAAATTGGAAGGGAAAAAAGGATCAGCTCCAGAGAACTGTGGAGATTTCTGATTCCATCGTTGATCGGCGTGTTTCTGTTTTTATGTCCGGTGTGGCAGGACGGGGCCATCACCATACCGATCGGTATTCTGATCGACTGGATCAAGGCGGCGATCGGATCCGCGGCTTCTGTCATCATTTATTTTTTTATACTGCTGTCGATGGTGATGACGCTGATTACTAAAATTTTTAAACCAAAAGCGATTCTGAACAATAAATTTCTGTCAGGAATTTTTGATACTAACTATCTCCAATTGCTGCTGCGGGTTGCGGGTAGCGTATTCGCTGTCATTATATTTTTTGAGCTGCCGGTGGAAATCGTCACGTCGCCCAATACCGGCGGAACGGTGAGCGGGCTTCTGGTCACCACGCTCGTATCGATCTTCGTGTGCTGTTACTCACTGCCTCTCATCATGGATTATGGAATCATGGATTTTACGGGGACCGTATGCAGGAGATTCATTCATCCGCTGTTCAAACTGCCCGGAAGATCAGCAGTGGATCTGCTCACATCCTGGGTGGGCGGCAACAGTTCCGGAATTATTCTGACGATCCGGCAGTATGAGACAGGATATTATAATGGGAGGGAAGCGACCATCATATCGACCATGTTCTCTGTAGTCTCGATCCCCTTTTGCCTGGTGATTGCCAACATGTTAGACGTAGGGCATCTGTTCGCCCAGTTTTATCTCACGCTGTGTCTGGTGGGTATCCTTTCCACCATTATTATGGTGCGCATTCCCCCGCTGTCCACCTTTGACGATTCCTACTATCAGGGGGCGCAGCAGACCGCTTATACGGAAGTGATCCCGGATGGGATGAGCCGGGCGCGCTGGGGCCTTCAGATGGCTGTAGAAAAAGCGAAGACAGGTGGAAACGTCGTCGATATTCTAAAATCGGGGACAAAAATGTATCTGGACTTACTGATGACTCTGGCTCCTATCGTAATGACCATCGGCGTGACTGCGCTGATCCTCACCGAATATACGCCGATCTTTCAGTGGATATCCATGCCGATGGGTTATTACCTGAACCTGCTGGGTGTGGAGGAGGCTTTCGCCGGAGCGCCGGCCACGATCGTGGGATTTGCAGACATGTTTCTTCCAGCCATCGTTGCTTCCGGTCTGACCTCCGTCCGAACAAAATTCATACTGGGAGTCCTGTCTCTGGTCCAGATCATTTATCTTTCGGAGATGGGTGCAGTGCTCCTGGGTTCCAGCATCCCTGTGAAGCTGGGGCACCTGATCATCCTGTTTATAGAAAAGACGCTGATCGCCCTGCCGCTGATCGTCCTGGTTTCAAATCTATTTTTCTGATCGATCGTGCCTATTGATAAATGGAGTGGTGGTATATGAGAGAGACTGTCATAAACGAAGTGCGAAGCCGCAGAAGCGAGATCCTGTCGCTGGCTCTGGAACTGTTGAAAATTCCCTGTGAAACAGAGCAGGAGGATACGTCGGCAATAACGGATTTTATTAAAAAGACGCTGTCCGGAAGAGAGGGGGTCACATGGAAGTCCTGTGTCAAAAAAGGCAGGATCGAAAATCTGATCGTTTCCGTGAAGGGAAGCGGCGAAGGAAAAACACTGGCTTTCAACGGGCATCTGGACACGTTCCCGGTGGGGGACAGGTCTCTGTGGACGCGAAAACCCGAAGGGGAACTGGAGGATGATAAGTGGCTGTACGGGAGAGGCGCCGCGGACATGAAGGGGGCGGTGGCCGCCTATCTGTTTACATTGATCTGCCTGTGGGAGCGCAGGGAAGAATGGCGCGGCGAATTGAGACTGATCCTGGTAGGTGACGAGCAGCGGGGAGGTACTTACGGCACGAAATATCTGCTGGAAGAGATCCCGGAAACGACTGCAGACAGTGTGATAAACGGGGACATGGGCTCGCCCTGTATTATCCGTATCGGGGAAAAGGGGCTGGTGTGGACGGAGATACGTGCGGAAGGCAGAGGCGGTCACGGAGCCTTTGTGCACCAGGGGATCAACGCTGCGGAACGTTTGATACGGGGGATAAAGGAGATCGGGGAGGCCCTGAGGAAGCTGCAGGAAAGCCAGGGATCGTCGGAACTGGACAGCCTCATCGCGGCGTCCGCACCCGTGCTGGAGCACTACGGCCTGAGAGGCGAAGCAGAAATTCTGCGTTCCATCACCTCTAATCTGGGCTATATAAAAGGCGGAAGCGCCGTCAATCTCATTCCAGATCAGGCTGCGGCAGGACTGGATATACGGATCCCCTGCGGGTTTACGACAAAAGACATCATGGATATTCTGGACAGAGTATGCGGGGAAAACCGCGGCCTCAGTTATCGGATCGTGGATGCTGTGGAGCCGAATTGGACGGAGCCGGCAGAATCTGTGGTGAATGTGGTCAGACAAAACTGCGATGTTGTTTTTCGCAGTCCGGTGACGGTCACGTGCAGAGTAGGCGCCAGCGATTCGGCCTATTATCGCCAGCGGGGCGTCCCCGCGGTCAACTGCGGCCTGACGGCGCACAACGCGGGACGGGAGGACGAGTATGTGTCTGTGGACGAGCTGGTGGATCTGACCGCAGTTTTCGTAATGTCGGCCCTGGATTATCTGACGCCAAAGATCTAAAAGAACCAACAGCAGGAATAGGAAGAGAGTGTATTCTCTTTTCCCGCAGATCCGGGTGTTGAGACGTTTTTCAGAGACCCATTCGTTTCCATACTGGGTACCTACAATAACATTGGGTACCCAGTAAGATCCCCAATAAATTGTTGAACTGCGGGATGAATGTGATATGATGAAAGTGCCGTTAAAATTAAGCCTGTAAGGGCCGATACGGAAGTCGATCTGTATTCTGAAGCGTAAAGATCAACGGGATTTTGTGGAGGTGTTTTTGTGAAATGTCCATATTGTAAGGAAGATATGAGAGCCGGCTACATTCAGGGCGGACAAGGCGTCATCTTTTCTGAAAATGAGAAATCAGTTTTCGTGTACAAAAATCCGCTGGATAAAAAAGACATAAAAATTGCAGGAGCGTTTTCCAACCGTTCCCCTGCTTTTTATTGTGATAAGTGTGAGTGCCTAATATGGAAAGAAAAATACGGGAATGAAGAGTGATCCATATATCTCTTTTATCTCTTTGCCAGGCGGATCATGTGTACATGACCGTTAGGCAGAGATCAATAAAAAGATCCTCAGAGCGCCTTGGAAGGCAAGAGGCGTGCTCTGAGGATCTTTTTGTCTCCGCCGTAGTGGGGAAATAATGCCGGAAGGTATCTGACACAGGGTAACCGGACGACCTCCATCTGCATAGTGTAATACATCAAGCAAAAATGGAGGGAATGAATGGGAACTGTCGTAACGAAGGATCATCCGGAGAACGGCGCCGGTCTGAAACGCTGTTTTGGGTTAAAAGAGTCGATCACGATTACTGTGGGAACGGTGATCGGAGTGGGCTTGTTTACGGTTGGAGGGAATGTGGCCGGCATGATGGGGCCGGGAGTATTCTGGGCCACGCTGGCGGCGCTGGCTGTGAGCGTCTATCCGTCTATGCTCTACGCGGAGATGAGCGCGGCGCTGCCCTTTGCGGGAGGGACCTATCAGTACGCTTCATTGGGGCTGGGAGAGCTGTGGGGCATGCTGGCGGGCTGGAATTTCATCATTTCCATGGCGGCGGTGGCCAGCGGAGAGGCTCTGGCGTTCAGCTTTTACATACGCACATTATTTGAGGGACTGGGGATCTCTATTCCGCTTGGAGATACGACTCTGGCCTGCGCTGCCGCCGGGGCGTTTCTGTTGTTGAGCGTCAGGGGCGCGGAGCTGACAGGGCGGATGCAGAATGGCTTTCTGTTTTTTTTCTGGGGCGTGGCCGCGGTCTGGCTTGTGAGCATATTGCCTTCCCTGGACAATAGCGTCTTTGCAGAGGGAATGACTGCAGAGATCGGAGGCTTTCTGCCGGCGGCAGCTATGATCTGGTGGTGTTTTGCAGGGTTCGAGACATGCTGCGCCATGGGTGAGGAGATCCGCTGTCCGCAGAAAAATCTTCCCAGAGCGCTGATGCTTGCGCCTTTTATCGTCTTCGCGGTAAACGGCTTTTTTCAGTGGGCTCTCCTGTGTATTGCAGACAGCTCAGGGCTGGGGAAAGTGGCGGAGGCGGCCGCTCCCTTTGCGGAGGGGATGAAGCAAGCCGGGCTGACGGGACTACCGCTGATCCTTCTCTGCGCGGGCGTCGCTTTTGGAGGAGATTTTTCTACACTGAATGCCAGCATGAGCGCGCCGGCGCGCTATCTCTACACCATGGCGCGGGAGGGAAACGCGCCTGAAATTTTTTCCAGGATCCATCCCGTATACCGTACGCCCTGGATCGCTTCTCTGGGGCTGGGCGCGTTGGTGCTTTTGCTTATTGGAACCGGTTCCATCGCGTATATCGCATCCTTATCGCTCTTTGCGACTCTCTTTTACTATGTGATCGGCATCGCGGCCGCCTGGGGACTGCGCAGACGCAGACCGGAACTGGAACGGCCGTATCGGGCGCCGTTTTTCAAAGTGGGAGTCCCGGTCAGCATGGCCGTCTACCTGCTGATGATGACGCAGCTGGACAGGGGCGGAATACTGGCGGGGATCATTTGGTGCGCCCTGGGACTGGGCTATTACCTGCTGGGGAAGCGCAGCACCGGAAAGGGGATATTGCGCGGAGAAACGCGCCCGCTGCCCGATCTGCCGCCGCTGCCGCCGCTTCCCGGGGAAGAGGAGCTGTTTCAGCTGGACTGTGAGTTTCGCCGGTGGCGGAACGTGGTAGCTGCAGCGGTGTTTCTCGTGATCGCACTTTATCTGATCATGTACCTGACGGCTTAGAACAGGAGCCGTCGGTAAATTCCTGCTGCTTCACCGGTCCTCCGACATGATCTCTTCAGACCGCGCATAAATTAGAAGGAATGCTTGTGCGAGGGGGAATACAGATGGAGAGACGGGGCGGGCTGACTGAAGGAAACGTGTTCGCGGCGATCATCCGGTTTTCAATGCCTTTTTTAATGTCGAATATACTGCAGGCTCTGTACGGCGCGTCGGATCTGTTCATGGTAGGACATTTTTCTGATTCGGCCGGCGTGTCTGCAGCGGCCACGGGAGGCCAGATCATGCAGATGATCACGGGTCTGGCCATCGGATTGACCACCGGAGGGACGGTGGTAGTCGCCAGACACTTCGGGGAACGCAGCAGCCGGGCCACGGCCGGCGCGGCCGTCACATCCCTGGCGCTTTTCGCCTTTCTGTCGCTGTTCTTCACAGCGGGCGTGCTGGCTTATGTGGAGCCGGTATGCCGGATGATGAGGGTGCCGGGAGAGGCGTTGGCGGTGACAAAAGAATATCTGGGGATCTGCGCCTGCGGCATTGTATTTATTGTTTGCTTCAACGCGGTCAGCGGTATACTCCGCGGGTTGGGGGACTCCAGAACGCCGCTCTTTTTCATGATGGCCGCGTGCGGGATCAACGTCTCCACGGATCTGCTGTTCGTGGGGTGGTTTCGCATGGGAGCGCCGGGGGCGGCGATATCGACGGTGATCGCCCAGGGAGCCAGTCTGGCACTGGCCTTCGTCTATCTGGTCAGGAAAGGATATGTGGGAAAATTGATGCGGGGCAGACCTGCCGTATCCCTCGGCGAGGCGGCGCATATTCTGAAAATAGGCATACCCGTCGCGCTGCAGGACGGACTGGTCAATCTATCGTTTCTCATCATAACGGCGATCATCAACGGGATGGGAGTGACGGCTTCCGCCGCAGTTGGCGTGGTAGAAAAGCTGATCGTTTTCAGCATGCTTCCGGCCACAGCTTTTGCCTCCGCAGTGGCGGTGGCGGCTGCTCAGAACTATGGCGCAGGCATGCCGCAGCGGGCGCGCCGGTGCCTTTGCACAGGGATCCTGCTGTCTCTGCTGTTTGGGACCGGATTCTTCGTGTGTTCCCAGCTGGACGCAACAGGGCTGATGGGGCTTTTTACATCGGATCCGGAGGTCATTGCAGCGGGAGCGGGATATCTGAAGACTTACAGTCCCGACTGCATACTGGTC
>Ga0129308_1003664_pt1 | contig 10677 bp, 9 predicted proteins | sample L827metagenome_FD_94440 | JGI IMG/M metagenome (GOLD analysis project Ga0129308, IMG submission 94440) | Ring-tailed lemur group fecal microbial communities from Wisconsin, USA - L827 metagenome | ecosystem: Host-associated > Mammals > Digestive system > Large intestine > Fecal | place: USA... | reverse complement strand
TGATCTTGGCCCGCAGACTGTCGTTCTGGCGCAGAATGCTTCTGCGTATGCGGCGAAGCTCCGGGCTGGCGCTGTCCGCCATCTCGTCCTCGGACAGGATACAGCGGTCGATCTCCTCCTCCAGCGCCTTCTGCGCGCTGATCAGCTGCGCCAGCTCTCCGATGATGGGAAGCTCCGGCAGATCTGAAGTCAGAAAGGATCTTGCGTTTCTGGCCGCCTGCAGGTTGTACAGCACCTCCAGCAGCTGCTTCATAGTCAGTACGCCGCCTTTTTCCGCCAGATGGACCCAGCCGGAAACGTCGTAAAACCCGCCCAGAGGCAGCGCCCCTTTATGCATAATAACGGAAACCGCTTCCGTGGTTTCCGCCAATGCGTCTTTTATCTCATGTATATTTTTATAAGGCGCAAGCTTCCCGATGCGCTCTTTTGTCATCGGGGAAGCAGCCTGTTCGCCTAAAAGGTCGATGATCTTGTTGTACTCCAAGACCCTGAAGGCCTTCTCATTCATATATCTGTTCTCCCGTTTACGGGCTCACCGTCTTTTTCAGACGGTCCAGCTCGCCCTTCAATTGAATGTTCTCCATCTGAAGGTCAAAAAAGCTGCTTTCCACATCTTTGCACTTGGCTTCCAGCTCCTTCACCAGAGCGCTGTTCTCGCTGCTGTTGCCTTCCTGACTGGCCAGCTTCTTCTCCAGCTCCTGATTCTCGGCCGTAAGACGCGCGCACTTCTTTTCCAGCTCCGTATACGCATTTGAGAGGTTTGTCAGCTCCATGATCTTTTCGCTGACAGTTTTCTGCAGCTGGTCCTTCTGCTCCAGGCTGCTCTGCGCCTCCTGCTTATACTGCAGAAAGTTTTTCTTCGCCTCGTCCCAGAGCTCTACGTAATGCTGCGTGTCCTTCTCCAGCTGAGCGCTCTTGCTCTGCAGCTGAGCGGCCATAGACGCCGCGGAAAAATAATCGTCCGCCGCGTTGACCGCCGCCAGCACTGCCAGCGCCGAAGTGGAGCCGTTGGGCAGAGCGGCGGCTACCTCGTGCATCTTGGAATCCACGTAGTCCGCCACCCGCATGATGTGTTCCCGGGACATCTCGCCGGAAACGATGTATTCCTGGCCGTAGATCTTGACCGTGACCTTGTTTACTTCTCCCATGGGACCGCCCTCCTAAATCTGCTTACATTTCACGGAGCTGAGCGCCGTATTCATCCCGCAGACCGCTGAGCACTCTGTCGTGCACCTTGGACACTTCCTCATCCGTCAGCGTGTGGTCCTGCGCCCTGTACACCAGGGTGAAGGCCACGCTCTTGCTTCCCGGAAGGATCGGCTTTCCTCTGTATACGTCGAAGAGAGCAACGCTCTCAAGCAGCTTCTTTCCTTCTTTTTTGATGACTGCTTCCAGCTGAGCCACCATGATCTCTTCTTTCACTACCATGGCGATATCCCGCTTGATGGAGGGGTATTTGGGCAGCGGAGAATAGAGTTTCTCCGTGTCCGCCAGCTGGCAGAGTTCGTCGAAATCCAGTTCTGCGCAGAGCACCCGCGTTCCGATCCCGTACTTTTCCGCCACGTCGGGATGGATCTCGCCGATGATCCCCAGTTCCCTGTCGCCGGCGAAGATCTTCGCGCAGCGGCCGGGGTGGAAGGTCCCCACATTTTCCTCCGGACAGAAGCACAGTTCCCGGATGCCCAGCTTGTAAAGCATCTCGTTCAGGATCCCCTTCAGAGTAAAGAAACTCTCCTGCTCGCCGTAGCAGGCGGCGCAGAGCATATCCTTTTCCTCCGGCAGCGGATCCTCCAGATGGTGATTGTTGATAAATGTATTTCCCAGCTCAAAGGCCCTCATGGCCAGCGTGTTTCTGGAATAGTTTCTCCCAAAAACCTCCAGCATATTCGGAATCAGCGTCGTTCTCATAACGCTGGTATCCTCTCCCAGAGGATTGATGAGCTTGATCAGCTTTCTTCCCTCCGCATCGTCTGCCATGCGGATGTTGTCCAGGCCCTTCGGACTCACGAAACTGTAGGTCTGGATCTCGTTCATGCCCAGTCCCAGCAGCGCGTCCTTGGCCATATCCCGCAGCCGCTGCTTTCTGGACTTTTTCGCCTCGTCGTTGCTCCTGGGCAGCGTCACGGGGAGTTTGTCGTAGCCGTACATTCTGGCTACTTCCTCCACGAAATCCACCTCGGTCAGCAGGTCCTGCCGCACCGTGGGAGGCGTGACGTTCATGGTGTTGCCCAGACGGGAGACCTTCATCTCCAGACTCTCGAATATCTCCTCCATCTCCTTCGCGGAGAGCTCCACGCCCAGCATGGCGTTGACCCGCTCCGCCCGGACCTTGACGGACTCTGCCCTGTATTCCTTCGGATAGACGTCCACCGTTCCCCTGAGCACGGTTCCCGCGTTCAGGATCTCGATGAGACGGCACACCCGGTCCACGGCCTGTACGGTCAGATTGGGATCGATGCCCTTCTCAAAGCGCGCGGATGCTTCCGTGCGCAGTCCCAGCCTCTTCGAGGTCGCCCGGACATTGTCTCCGTTGAAATTGGCGCCCTCTACCAGGATCATGGTCGTATCTTCCTCGATCTCCGAATTCAGACCGCCCATGATGCCCGCGATGCCGATGGCTTTCTCCGCATCCTTGATCATCAGCGCGTCCCCTGTCATGGTCCTCTCCGTGCCGTCCAGCGTGGTGAACGTTTCGCCTTCCTGGGCCGTATCCACGATGATCTGGTTTCCCGATACCGTGCGGATGTCGAAGGCGTGCAGGGGCTGGCCGTATTCCAGCATAACGTAGTTGGTAATATCCACGATATTGTTGATGGGACGCATGCCCGCAAAGATCAGACACTTCTGCAGCCACCAGGGGGACTGCTCGATCTTGATGTCCTTCACCACTCTGGCCACGTACCGCCGGCAGTACTCCGGCTTTCTTATCTCCACGCTGATGAAATCCTTCGTCTTTTCCGCTCCCTTTTCCTCGCACTTCGTGTCGGGATAGCGAAGCTCCGTTCCAAACGTGGCCGCCGCCTCCCTGGCCATGCCGATCATGGACAGGCAGTCGGGACGGTTGGGCGTGATCTCAAAATCCACCACCGCGCATTCCAGTTCCAGCGCTTTTACGATATCCGTGCCTGCAGGGTACTCCCGATCCAGGATCCAGATCCCGTCTCTGTGGACCACGGGCACGACCTTGTCCTCGAAGCCCAGCTCGGAGCAGGAACACAGCATGCCGTTGGATTCCACTCCTCTCAGCTTGCCTTTTTTGATGGTGACGCCGCCGGGCTGCTTGGGCTGACCGTGCAGCGGTCCCGGGATCCTGCTTCCGTGGAGGGCCACCGGTACGTAATCCCCCACGCTGATATTCGCCGCGCCTGTAACGATCTGCACCGGCTCGGACGCTCCGGTGTCGATCTGCGTGATCACCAGCTTATCCGCGTCGGGATGTTTTTCGATGGAGAGGATCTTCCCCACCACCACGTTCTCGATGCCCTGACCGAAATATTCCACAGTCTCCAGGTTGGAGCCGGACATGATCATCCGGTCGCAGAACTCATCCACGCTTACATTGACGTCTGTATATTCTTCTAACCATTTAACAGGTACTAACATAATTGATTGCCTCCTCTGATCTATTTGAACTGCTGGATAAAGCGAACGTCGTTTTCGTAGAGCAGACGGATATCGTCCACCTCATATTTCAGCATCGCGATCCGCTCTACACCCATGCCGAAGGCAAAGCCGGTGTATTTCTCCGTGTCCACGTGTCCCACGGACAGTACGTTGGGATGGACCATGCCGCAGCCCAGGATCTCGATCCAGCCGCTGCCCTTGCACACCTTGCATCCCTTGCCGCCGCACTTGAAACAGGATACGTCCATCTCTGCGGACGGCTCCGTAAACGGAAAGTGATGGGGGCGGAACTTGGTCTTTGCGTTAGAGCCGAAGAGCTGCTTGGCGAAAGCGTCCAGCGTTCCTTTCAGATCCGCCATGGAGATCCCTTCGTCCACCACCAGTCCTTCGACCTGATGGAACATGGGCGAATGGGTGGCGTCCGGCGTATCGCAGCGGAAGCACCGGCCCGGCGAGATCACCTTGATGGGCGGATCCTGCTTCATCAGCGTGCGCACCTGCACCGGAGACGTCTGCGTCCGCAGAAGCACGTCCTCCGTGATGTAAAACGTATCCGACATGTCCCTGGACGGATGGTTTTTCGGCGCGTTCAGCGCGTCGAAATTGTGAAATACGGTCTCGATCTCCGGTCCCTCGGAGATGGAAAAGCCCATGCTCATAAAGACGCGGGATATCTCGTCGATGGTGATGGAGATCAGGTGTTTCGTCCCCAGGGGGGTAACGACGCCCGGCTCCGTCACGTCGATTTTTTCTTCTTTAAATTTCAGAGTTCTCTGCATATCCTTGAAGGCAGCGAATTTCTCATCCAGCAGGCGCTCGATCTCTGCTCTGGCGCTGTTGGCCGCCTGACCCATGATCTTTCTCTCTTCCGGAGAGAGCTTGCCCATGCCGCGGAGGATCTCCGTGATCCTTCCCTTCTTGCCCAGAAGCCGGACGCGCATCTCTTCCACTTCCGCCACGGCCTTCGCCGCAGCCAGCTGCTCCCGCGCTTCATCCATTATCGCCTTTAACTGATTCTGCATTGTCTATCCTCCATTTCTTTGTCTGACTGTTTCATACATCAATATGCCGGCGGCCACCGCCGCATTCAGGGATTCCAGATTCCCCGCCATGGGGATGGACAGGAGGCCGTCCGCCTCCTCAAGGAATTCGGCGCAGACGCCGTTTCCCTCGTTTCCGATGACCAGTGCCAGCTCGCTCTTCAGATCGCACTCATAGTAGAGCCGGCTTCCGTTCAGAGCGGTCGCGTAAACTTTTTTATGATTTCTGTGAAGCAGCTCCAGCGCCTGCCCCGGCGTGCCGCAGAAATACACGGGCAGCCGAAACAGCGTGCCTGCGCATGCCCTCACCACCTTGGGACTGTAAATGTCTCCGCAGCCGGACAGGAGCAGCGCTCCTGAAAAGCCGGCTCCGTCCGCGGTCCGGAGCGCCGTTCCCAGGTTTCCCGGATCCTGCAGCCGGTCGAGGACCAGAATGTTGCCGTTGGATCTCCGCCCGCAGGGGGCCAATGAACGCCCGAACAGTTCTTCCTCCGTCCAGGTCCGTTTTTTCACCACGGCCATGACGCCCTGAGGGGTGTCCGTCTGCCCCAGGCGGTCAAAGAGACCGTCCGCCAGAAGCAGCACCTCCGGCCGGGTCTTTGGCCCGCCTTCCGCGCCGCCGCGCTCCAGAAGATCCAGCAGATCGCGGTACTCGCCGGTGTTCCTCAGCCCCGCAGGCAGCTCTCCGGGCCCGCATCGGCTCTCCCGGCCGGAAAACGCCGATCTCCTGAAAAGGACCAGCTCCGGGTCCACTCCGTTTTTCAGGGCTTCCATCAGCAGATTCGGTCCTTCTATGATGTAGCGCCCCTGCTTATCCCGCTGTTTTTTTCGAGTAAGCGCGGCAAAGTTTTTTACTTTTGAATTGTCCGGTGATGATATTTCCCGCAAATTCAAGCGTATTGTTCCTTTCCATTTTTTCACGCGGAACACGCTGCGGTCTTACGCCCGCAAACGCCGGTTCCGATCTGGGAGAAGACTTATTGAAACGGCTGAAACCGGCCGCACGGATGGCTGCCGGTTTCCCCTCTCCTTGCTCTCTCCGGCAAAGTCCGGGCCTTCGCCCCTGATTCGCCGCTTTCTCCAAAAGAAGCCGGTATCACAACCGGCTTCTCATCCATACATGTGTAGAGCCAGACTCATGGCCGCCGCGGGGTCTTCACCCTGCCGGCCGGACTTAGAGGTTGCTCATTTTATCTCGTTTCAGGAAAGTCGGTATCTCGAAGGCCTCAGTCATCCTCTTTGTGAAGGAATCTTCCTCTTCAGCCGCTGCCGCCGGCTCCTGCTCATGGACCGGACGGTCCGTCTGAGCTTCTTCGGCGAATCTGCTGTTGATCTCCGCTCTGGCGTCCGAACTCTCCTTGCTGCCCGCCATCAGAATATCCGTCTGCCTGTCCTCAAAACCCGTGGCGATGACCGTGATGATGATCTCGTCCTTCAGTTCTTCCTTGACCGACGCTCCGAAGATGACGATGGCGTCTTTGTCCGCAGCCTGTTCGATCTGGTCGGCGGCCTCGTTGACCTCCAGCATTCCCAGATCGTATCCGCCCATGATGTTCAGCAGGATCGCCTTGGCCCCGCTGATCGAAGTCTCAAGCAGCGGACTTTCGATGGCGTCCTTGACCGCAATGGCTACCCGGTCTTCGCCTGCGCCTCTTCCCACGCCCATGTGGGCGATCCCGCGGTCGCTCATGACTGTCTTCACATCGGCGAAGTCCAGATTGATGAGCCCCGCCTCCGCGATCAGATCCGAAATTCCCTGAACGCCCTGCTTCAGCACTTCGTCCGCCATGCTGAACGCCTGGACCATGGTCGTGTTTTTATCCGCGATCTCCAGCAGCTTGTCGTTTGGTACTACCACGAGGGAGTCTACATATTTTTTCAGGAACTTGATGCCCAGTTCTGCGTGTTCTCTTCTCTTTTTGCCCTCAAATTTGAAAGGTCTGGTGACCACGCCCACGGTGAGGATGCCCTGATCCTTCGCCGCCTTGGCCACGATAGGCGCGGCTCCCGTTCCCGTTCCGCCGCCCATGCCGGCGGTGATGAACACCATGTCCGCTCCGGCGATAAATTTTTCCAGGTCGTCGATATTCTCTTCCGCGGCCTTCTGTCCCACCTCCGGGTTGGCGCCGGCGCCCAGCCCCTTTGTCAGTTTCTCTCCGATCTGGATCTTGGTCTCCGCCCTGGAACCTGCCAGAGCCTGCTTGTCCGTGTTGATCGCCATGAAGGTGACGCCCTTCAGGCCTGTCTCTATCATACGATTAACGGCGTTGCTTCCGCCTCCGCCGATACCAATTACTTTTATCTGTGCATTTTTCTCTTCACTAACTTCAAATTGTAACATCAAAGTAACCCCCCGTTACCAAAATAATATTAATTATATCACAATAGCCCCTTGACTGCACCTATTTCTTGTCGATATTATCATCTTTTTTCGGCTCTTTTCGCATGACATAGCGCTCCAGAAGGTGATGCCGGATCACGGCGAGATTATTGAACAGTCTTCCGCCAAAGGTAAATATTGCCGCATAGTAGATGGGCACGCCCAGCAGATCCCCAAGGTAGGTCAGCGCCCCCGCCAGAATGGCGTTGGTCACAAAGCCCGTCACAAAGACTACGCTGTTGTACTTGCCCTCCATCTGCGACCGGGCGGCTCCCATGAGGGAGTCCAGCGCCGCCAGCAGGGCCATGGTGATGTAAAACGCATACTCCGTGGGATAAGAAATGTTCAGCACGAAGCCGGCGATCAGACCGATCCCCAGTCCGACCAATATGATAAGAAACATCAATTTGTTTCACCTTCCTTTGTGATCGTCATATATTTGTACGAAAGCGGCCCGGTATAAGCCGGTATCTCAATATCTTCTTCCACCGTGCATTCAAAACGCACGAACTCTTTGAGGATCAGGCCGTTGCTTCCCGGCGCCATCATGGCCCCGTAAAGCCGCCCCGGATCCCCGATGGCCCGGATCACAAAAGGATTGGCCGTAAAGATACCGTTGATGCGGATGGTGTATCCGGAGCAGGTGATGGCCGACATGTCCACTACCCGGTGTCCGTTGATGGAGACCGCCTCCGCCCCTGCGGTCAGCAGGTCGTTCAATATCATCAGCACGTCGATATCGTGGACCAGCAGGTCGTTGACATTCTCGCCCTCGAACAGATCCCGCTCCGAATCCGCGATGACGATCTTTACGCCGTCGCCCTTCACCGGCACGCGGCCGCTGGCCATGCGGTAGTAATTCAGTTCCGCCTTCCCGCTGGCGATGAGCTCTTCCGTGTTGTCGTCCGCCGAGAGAGCCTCAAAATCGTCGATCTGCTTCTTCGCATCCTCGATCTGCAGCTCTGTGCGCCGTATGCTCTCTTTCTCGCTGTCGATGAGGACCTTCATGTCGTCCAGCGCCTTGGCCGAGACGTAGAGCTTCTCGCCTGTGGGCATCCCCATCTGCGTGGACAGCATGATCCCCGCCGCCAGCGCCACGAGAAGGACCGCCGCCGTTCCCTTTTTCAAACTCTTCACGGCCTAATCCTCCGCAGACGCGTCCGCGCCTTCCGCGTTTTCCTCATTGGGTTTTGCGTAGCGGAAATTGTAGGTCCCGCTGTATCGGGGGATCACCACGTCGTCCCGCCGCGCGATATCCACGCGGATGTTGTAGGGGTCGCTCTTCATCTTCTCTATAATGCCAAACCGGATCGTAATGGTGCCTTCCAGCGTGTCGGGATCTCCGATGGCCTTCACCACATAGGGGGGCGCCGTGGGCCGGGTGTTGATGTTCACATTATCGCCCGCAAGGCTGATCTCCGTGCTGGACACGATGCGCTCTCCGTTGATGGAGATGGCCTCCGCCCCCGCGTCTTTCAGCCGGTTGACCAGACTGAGCAGCAGTTCGTAATTGTACATCAGCGAACTGTACGTCTCGCTGTACTTGTCTTCCGGCTCCGGATCCTCCAGCGTGATCACGATGCCAGGTCCCTTTACCTCCACCAGCCCCGCGGCCAGCTTGTACTTTTCCCGCTCGTCGTAGATCTGCTTCAGAGACTCGTCTTCCGCCGCCTTGTCGTTCATCATGTTTTCCAGACGGTCTTCCAGCTCGATCAGCTGCTGCGTCTGCGACTCATTCTGCGCCCGGAGCTTCTGCAGCTCCTGCTCATAGGCCTTTACCTTTACGCTGGGAACCAGTCCCCCCTGATCCGACCCCTGAATGGTGCTGATCTGCACCGAGATGATCAGACCGATGATGAGGGCCAGTATGCCGATCATAATGAGCCCGCCGAATTTTTTCATCCCTAATCCCCCTGTTTTCCTCTTGTTCCTTTCTGTTCAGACGGCGGAAACGGCGCGTCTCCCGCCGCTCCTCCGCTGTTTTCTCTGTCCTTGCCGGCTTGTCCGCTCTATTCGATAAGCGGGCTCCAGGCCCACATATCGCTGGAATTGACCTTGATCACTCCCCGCTCGATGCCGTTCTCATACATATTATAAATAACCTTGCGGATATCGTCCATCCCATTCAGAATATTTTCCGGCTTGCCCTCGCAGATCAGATAATCGTAGATATAAGCTTTGATCAGCACATTCGATATCTCGATCTTCTTGAAGTAGAGATCTCCCTCTTCCATGGCCGCCAGCAGCTTCAAAGTCTCTTCCAGCACATTGTTTTCTTCCACTTCCAGCGTATTTCCCGGCTCCATGCTCTTCACCGTCATACCCATGAGCAGCGGCAGCCGCGGCTCCTCCGATGTTCTGGAAAGCACGACCGCCGCGTCGTCGATGAGGATATATTCCGTGCCGTATGGAACCGCCGCGTATTCCACCCGTTCCTTAACGGTTATCACCACGGTCCCCGGCAGTTTTCTCTGGAGCTTAACGTCCTTCATGTACGGATCCGTCATCAGGCGGTCCTTCGCGTCTGACATGGAGGTCTCAAAGAGATTGGTACCCTTCTTGATCCCGGACAGATCCACCACCTGCTCTTCCGTATAGTGGGATATACTTTTTACATCGATCCTCTGAATATCAAACACTTCTGAAGTGAGAAAATAATAGAGCCCTGCGCACAGAGCGATCAAAAGCAAAAACTTGAGCAGATAATGCTTTTTCTTCCTCTTCTTTTTCTTTCGTTTTTTCTTCCTTTTTAAGGCTTTCTCTTCTTCCGTCATGGTTATATTCTCTCTATTTTAGCGCCGAGATCGTTCAGCACTACTTCCAATTTATCATATCCACGGTCGATATGGCAAATATTTTCTACGACAGTTTCACCCTCCGCGGCCAGTCCCGCCAGGACCAGCGCCGCCCCGCCTCGCAGGTCTTCGGCCTGGACTCTAGCTCCATGGAGACCGGCAACTCCTGTAATATAAGCGGTCCGGCCGTCCACCGCCACATCCGCGCCCATGCGCAGAAGGCCGTCCACGTGCTTGAATCTGTTCTCAAAAATAGTTTCCGTTATTTTGCTTTCCCCCTCCGCCAAAGTCAGCAGAGAAAGAAACTGGGACTGCATGTCGGTGGGGAAGCCCGGATACGGCAGCGTCTTGATCTCCCGCACGGATCTGAGCCGGCGCGGCGCAGTGAGCCAGATGGAGGTTTTATCCACCTTAACTCTGCAGCCCGCTTCCTTCAGTCTGGCCAGCGTCTGCGCCATCTGACTGGGCGCCGAATCCAGCAGCCGGATCTCGCCGCCTGTGATGGCGGCCGCCGCCAGATAGGTCCCCGCCTCGATGCGGTCCGGGATCACCCTGTGAACGCAGCCCGAAAGAGGCGCCGTCCCGCTTCCCAGCCCCGCCGCCCGGCGGTCTCCCACCCCGCAGATCACGATCTCGCCGGTTCCCGCCCCGGCCACCTGAGCGCCGCAGGCGTTCAGGAAATTCTGCAGGTCCTCGATCTCCGGCTCCCGGGCCGGATGAATGATATGTGTTTCGCCGCAGGCCGCGGCCGCGGCCATCATGAGATTCTCAGTGGCCCCCACGCTGGGAAACTCCATACGAATGGTAGCGCCCGTCAGCCGGCGGGCCCGGCAGACGA
>Ga0129308_1003663_pt1 | contig 10678 bp, 5 predicted proteins | sample L827metagenome_FD_94440 | JGI IMG/M metagenome (GOLD analysis project Ga0129308, IMG submission 94440) | Ring-tailed lemur group fecal microbial communities from Wisconsin, USA - L827 metagenome | ecosystem: Host-associated > Mammals > Digestive system > Large intestine > Fecal | place: USA... | reverse complement strand
CACGATTTTTCGACATACGCTGATTTATGCTGCTTTCGTGAAACTCGCTCCGCTCAGACAGTCACTTTCGCAGCAAAGCTATGTATATCGAAAAATCGTTCCACTCTCTATCGTTTGCGAAACAGATACCTGCCTGCTCTCTCGGCTGTGTAATGGCAAAACATTAGGAAATATCTTGTTGTAGAAACGTGAAAAATTTTAGATGTCATATATTAAGTTAATTCTTTCTATCTCATACTTTTCACTTATAAAATTATCTTAAATAACAATAGCATATTCTTTTGTGAAGTATTATTAATACTTTACTCACATATTAAATAACTAAATAAAAAATATTTATTAAAAACCAATAGTATTTTATTCTTCAGATAATAGCATATCATTTAAAAATAGAATATGATACTATCGTTTTTCAAAAAATATATTTTCTGTTAAGTCATAGTAATACTTTATACAATCATAGGATATTATTATGCTAAACAAATTTGTAAAACTTAGAAGAAAACAGTAGAAAAAACGAAGGGAATAAATAATATCTAAAATCTTTTTACGTTTCTACAACAAGATATTTCCTAATGTTTCTCCAGTACACAGTCATCCGTCCAAAGACTGTTCTTTCTCTAGCCAACGATAGTGGAGTGGAGCCGTTTTTCGCTACGAAAGCTTTGAGGTTCTGAGCGTGTCCAAGCGAAGTGAGTTTGCGATGAACCTCATAAATAGGCGGAGTAGCGAAAAATGGCGGGAACGCAACGTGTTGGAAAGGGAAAGAACAGTCTTTGGACGGATGGCGTCTCTTTCCACTGTTTCACAAAGTATAGGCTTTGACAACATCTATCAATACATACCTATAGGACTAAGAAATCTATATCTAATTTCTCGAGTAGACACATCCACAGAAATTCTGTCTATATAAATGATATTCCTCAGACAACTCAATCGAGCGCTTAAATCCATTTTTCTTCTTAAAATCAGACGGAAGAAAAGAACCTCCATATTCTTCCTCCATCTCTTTTCCAAGCTCATTAATCCAGATTGCATTTTTATGAGGGCTGATTGATAATGTAGTTGTGAAATACGGATATTTATATTTGGCAGCTATAAATGCAGCTTCCTTTAGACGCATTTTATAACATTCATAACATCTACTTCCACCCTCTGGCTCTGACTCGAGCCCTCTTGCCATCTCGAAAAACTCTTCCGGCTCATATCTTCCCTCCAAGACATCGACCTCATTTGGTAAATCCATTTCAGCTATTAACCTTTTTACCTCCTCCACTCTCTTTTTATACTCTCCCTCGTCTGTGATATTCGGATTGTAAAAAAATACGGTAATTTTAAAATAATTCGATAAATACTCTAGAACATAACTACTGCAAGGAGCACAACAAGCGTGAAGAAGAAGTCTCGGTGTCTGTCCCTCAAGCTTCTTTAATACCTTTTCTAACTCCTTTTGAAAATTTGGTTTTGGTATATTTGTCATCCTATCACCCTATCTATTATCAACCTTTTCTGGATACATATCATGCTGTGAAAGGCGAAGCCAAGCCACGTCCTCCCACTTTGTTCCAGGTTTTCCGTAATTTACATAAGGGTCAATAGAAATTCCACCTCTCGGTGTAAATTTTCCCCATACTTCAATATATTTTGGATCCATAAGTGCAATCAAATCTTTCATAATAATATTCATGCAATCCTCATGAAAATCGCCGTGATTTCTAAAACTGTAGAGATAAAGCTTTAAAGATTTACTCTCCACCATCTTCTCTCCTGGCACATAGGAAATATAAATTGTCGCAAAATCTGGCTGTCCTGTAATTGGACAAAGACTTGTAAACTCTGGACAATTAAATTTTACAAAATAATCATTATCTGGATGTTTATTCGCAAATACCTCTAATACTGTCTTGTCGTAATCTGTTGGATACTTTGTCTTCTGATTTCCAAGTAAAGTAATTCCCTCCATCTCATTTTTTTCTCTCATACTATCTCTCCCTTTCTTTTTCATATTTCAAATGCAAATAATACAAAATATTCATAGCTTGTCTAGTTAAGCGCGAACAAACGATTATTGCCTATCTTTAACAGGAAAGCTCATAAAACTTCCTTCGTGAAAAAGCATATAAATATGTCTCTTTCACCCTTTTTCCTGTCATCTGTTCCAACGCTCTCTTATAATAAAGAAGCTGTGGCTCGTATCGAGAAATCCAAGATGCCTCCCCTCCCTCTGGGATAAAATCTGTCTTGTAGTCTACAATAACAATACCATCTTCCTCCTCAAAATACAAATCAATAATACCTTGAATTAAAACAAGCTCGTCGCTGTCTCGCTCTGGCTCCACCTCTCTCATCGGCATACCTATCATAAATTGTCTCTCTTTATACAAATACCCCTTCTTTGCGGCTTTCGTCATACGTCTTCCAATCTTACTATTCCAAAGAGAATAAAGATATGTCTTTCTTCCAGCCTGATACTCTCTCTCGTCAATTTTTCCACTGTGGAGTAAGTTCTCCATCTGTATTTCTAAACTTCTTCTACTCTCAATATCCGCAAAGTCTAATAACTCCAAAATTTTATGCACCGCAATACCTCTCGCGGCAGACATAAGCTCCTCCTTCTCTTCAATAAAAGATGGCACTGTCTTTACGAAGGAGTCTTCCTCAGTCCCTTCATTTTCTTTCTCGCTTATGACATTCTCTTCCTTTTTTGACTCAGCTTCCAGCTTCCATTCTCCCTCAAAATTTATAGTAAAATCTATCCTATCATCTTCTCGATTCTGATTCCAAGAAATCAACTGCTCAGCCTGTCTATCTTCATCGTTTTGTGGCATCTCTCTCTTAAGTTCAGACACGGACCATTTTCCCCTCGCCTCAATTGCCGCTTGATTTGGGTACTGATACTCAAATTTTTTGTAAATTTTTTCTTTCTCAGTTTTATCACCCTTCCACTGCATTTTTAGAAGCTCTTCTTTCGTAATTTCCTGACCTAAAACCTCCTCCACTTTCCTTTTGACAATCTGTCTCGGTGATATGATATTTACAGAAAATAAATCTTTTCCTCCTTCTATATAAGATACATTTCCCTCTTTCTCGATTCCATAATCTTTAAATATCTTATCCGTACATTTTTCGTTGCACAGAGCTGGCAAAATCCACTCAATAAAGCTTTTTCCAGTCATCATTGTGAGATAGGATAATCCTCTTTTACGGTAAGATGGCGTCCCAAAAGGCTTCTTTATAAATTTCATAAGATCCCTCACTGTAGCAGTCAAAATCAGCTTTTCCTTCGCTCTTGTGAGGGCGACATAAAGTACACGAAGCTCTTCTTGCAACATCTCAATTTTTAACTGCTCCTGCAAAAATTTCTTCTGAAGTGTCGGTGTCTTTTCACGATTTATATAATCAATATTGTCTACTCCAATATAATAATCTTGGTGAAGCACAAGCCTCTGATTAACATCCATATAATTAAATCTCTTTGACAGGTTACTTACAAAGACAACTGGAAATTCAAGTCCCTTACTCTTATGAATACTCATAATACGCACGGCATTATCTTCCACAAGTCCAGTATTTTGGCCAAACTCTTCCTCATAATTGTCAAGCTGCCTAATATAGCGAATAAACTGAAAGAGTCCCCGATAACTCGTCTCTTCATACTTGGCCGCCTTTTGCATAAGCATATCAAGATTTGCCTGTCTTCTCGCCCCATTTGGCATTCCCTTCACATACTGATAGTATCCCGTCTTCTCAAAACAAGACCAGATTAAATCTTCAATCGCTAAATACGTCTTTTCCTCGCGAAGTTCTTCCAAGACATCCAAAAATCCCGCAAGCTTTTGCTTTAGCTTCTCATCTTTTCCTGATTCTAAATAAAATCCGAGATATTCATAAAAAGAGTATGAACTTCTCTTCTCATGCACAACGAGATTTCGAATCATGGCAAGCTCCTCAGCAGTTACCGCAACAATTGGCGAGCGAAGCACAGCTACAAGCGGAATATCGAGATATACATTATCAATTACCTCTAGCAGGCTAACTACCGTTTTAATCTCTGTCGCATGGAAGGAGCTCCTTGAGCTATCCATATGCACTGGAATTCCCTCCTCACTCAATACTTCCTCAAATACTTCCGCCGTTCCCTGCATCGTTCGAAGTAGTATTGCGATATCTTCGTATTTGACGAGTCGCTTCTTACCTGGATTTTTATCATCCTCCACAAAAAATTCTTTTTCTCCCTCCACCAAAGCTTTTATTCTCTTTGCGATTAACTTTGCCTCTAGCTCAAGTTTTGTATAATCTTCTTCTGTCTCATCTACCTCTTCAATATCTAAATTGGCTTCCTCTTTTTCCATATTTAAAAGTAAAACCTCTGTTATATTTCTATCACCATTCCACTCTGGAAATTGTCTAGAAGGCACGAGACGGTTTTTCTCGCCGTACGTCATCTTTGCAAAATCTTCCTGCATCGTTTGATAGAAAATATAATTAGCCGCTTCAAGGACTTCCCATCGACTTCTAAAATTATTGCGAAGCTCAATTTTTTTATCTCGAACTTGCCCTTCCTCATATCTTTCGTACTTATTTTGGAAAATCTCTGGTCTGGCCATACGAAACTTATAAATACTCTGTTTCATATCGCCTACCATAAAAAGATTTCCCTTTTCTCTCTCCTTAGAAATCGTTGTGAGAAGAAGTTCTTGCACCATATTACTGTCTTGATACTCATCGATGAAAATTTCTCTATAATGACTTCTAAGCTCTAGGGCAATCTCACTTGGCTTTCCGATTAAGTCAAGACCATTTTCTCCCTCATACTCATCGACAAATAAATCTAACGCAAAATGCTCTAAATCATGGAATTCAAATACATTTTTTTCCCTCTTCTTCTCTTGAAAACGGTCATAAAAATCGAGAACTAAATCGACCATCGCCTCAATTGTGGGTGCTACTTTTTTTGTTTGCTCTAGCTGTTCACTTGTTCCATAAAAGAAAAATCGCTCCCGAATGTCTTGTACGACTCTCTTCGCATTATCTCGAATTTCTTTTATTGGCTCCAACTCTTCTTTTGTGTATCCCACCTCTTTATCCCTTTTAGTGAGAGCTGGCCATCTTGGAAAAATTGCCCTATCTAGTACATCTTTGCATTCTTGGTATCCTTCTTTTGCCAAAGCTTCCCTCAAAATGGCTAATTCTTTACTCAAAATTTCCTCTACCTTTGCGGTGAGAATACTGCTATTTGATAGAGCGTACTCAAGCTTTTTCTCACATTCTCGCAGCTGTTTTTTTGCATTTTTCATTAAATTTTTCATCCAACCACTTTGCTCTAGCTCTCTCTGATCCTTCACTAGAAAGCCTTTTTGGGCCTCTAAAAGCCAGTTCTTTGGTCTTGGACTGCTGATACAAAACTCATATATTTTTAAAATTAATTCCTCGATTGCCTTATCCGTCTTTCCAGGAGCATAGCTCTCCACCAACGCCAAAAACTGCTCCGTCGGCTCACTGTATTGCTCCTCTAAAATCTCTTCTAACACTTCCTGTTTTAGAAGCGACATCTCGCCCTCTTCACCGATTCGAAAATTTGGGTCTAGAGATAGCTGATAAAAATAATTTTTTACAGTATCCATGCAAAAGCTGTGAATTGTTGTAATCTGTGCTCTGTGAACAATTGACATCTGTTTTAACAAATGTTCATTCGCTGGCTGATTGACAAGCTCCTCCTCAAGCTTTGCCTCAATTCTCTCTCTCATCTGAGACGCAGCTGCCTTTGTGAATGTCACGACAAGCATCTCGTCTAAGTCCATCGGGTCATCTTTATCTAATACCATCTGCACAATACGCTCTACTAAGACAGCCGTCTTTCCTGATCCTGCTGCCGCCGACACTAATAGATTACAATTTCTCGCATCAATGGTTTCTTGTTGTTGTCTCGTCCACGCCATCTTCTTCCCCTCCTTTCTTCTCCTCCTCGTGAATCAGCTCTAAAATTCTCTCTTTATCAAAATCTGCGAAATTGCGATAATTATTTTCCATAAGCTTCGTATCAAAATCGCAGATATCTAAATACTCACAGTAATCACAAGAACTCCTTTTCGAATGCTTACATGGTGAAATAGCGATATTTCCATCCAAAATCTCGTTACCCATTCGCACCATCGAATCTTTGACATAATTTCCAATCTCCAAAAACTGATCGGTATTTACCGCACTCGACGTCTTAGAAGGCTCTCCGCTTTTTGTAAACGAAATCGGAATGGAAATCGGCTTTTCACTATTCTCTAAATGTGCTAACAACTCTTTTTCTTGGTTGACAAGTCCACTCATCTTCATACGTTTTAAAAGCTCAGCCTGCAAGTCCTTTGATTTTGCCCCGTCTATAATCGGATCTTTCATATTATAATAAAATACTCCAGCTGGAATAACTCGCTTATTTGTCTCCTTTTGTTGTAACTCAAGTGCCACATTCATATAGGCGAGAAGCTGAATCTGTAGACCATAGTATAAATCAAACATTTCAAAAGAAGTATTACCTGACTTATAATCCACAATCTTTAAATAAATTGCATCTGAATCCTCGTAGCGGTCAATTCGGTCAATGACACCAGATAACTCCATTTTTGCTCCGTTTTCAAGCTGCAAGGTAACAGAATTTAAATCCCTTCTCGTCTTAAAATCAAACTCAAATGCATACGGCTCAAAATCTCCAAGCTTAATATGAGACTGCAATGCCCAGAGCGTTCTCTTTGCAATTCGCTCAAATGTATGCATCATATAGCGATTTCTCGCAGAATCATTTAGGACATCCAAATGATATTCCTCCACAGCCTTTGCGACACATTTTGTAGCCAGCTTATCTCTTTGCTCATCTGTTATTGTCTTCCAGTCGTACTCTGAAGATTCCGACACATTTTTAGAAAATAACTCCATCGTCTTATGCAGTACATTTCCGATATCTACAGAATAAATCTTATACTCTGACCTCTCCTCAAGCGCCAAACCATAGCGAAGAAAATGTGCAAACGCACATCCCGCATATCTCTCTAATCTCGTAACGCTATTTCTCATATTTACACCGTAAAGAGCGCGCGCCACTGCCTTTGAGAGGGGAGATTCCTGATTGCGATAAAAAATACTTAAAATCATACGCTCAAGCTCTAAGCGCCCTCTTGGAGACTCGGAAAAAATCTCTGCCATCGCTTCCCACTGTTTTGTCTGCTTTCCATCCAAATATGCCAAAAATCCCTCTAGCATATACTCAAAGCTATCTTCCTTTGTAAAAATCTTCCTCTCTCTGCTCTGACTCTCATCTCGAATCAAAATTTTGGGAAAGAGCTGAGTCATACGATTAATTAAGAAAGACGGACGAATCGTCTTTCCGTCTAAATCTGTCTTAGATAAACTAAGATATATTTTTTCGGATGGTTTTGTCATATTAATATAGAGGTAAAATTGCTGAATATAGGCTTCTTCTCTCGTTGTCGGGGCAAGCTCTGTATCTGTCGCTTTCAATCTCTCTCGCTCCGTATCACTCAATACTCCGTGGGACTGTGCATTTTTAGGGATAATTCCCTCGTTAATTCCCATAAAAAACAAGACCTTAATATTTTTCAATCTAGTACGCTCGATATCACCGACTACAATCTGGTCAAGCCCTGGAGGAATCACACCAAGCTTCATCTCTTTCCATCCAACATCGAGCATTTTTTCAAGCTCGCGAATTGGAATCTTATCTTTTCCAAGAATCTCTACAAGTCGCTCCATCAACTGTATGACTGCCTCAAAAACTTGGTCATAAATCTTTGCCAGCACCTTATCTCCTCTCTCCTCAAAGGAAAGCTGTGCTTCTTTTAGTTTTTTCTCATAATTCATTCTGTCAAAAAATTCGTAGAGTGCAATCATCTTTCCTTCTAATATAATATTCGCTTTTAGTTTTTCTCGAATTTCTGAAACTTCTTCCACAAATTTTTCTCTCACCGTATCTAAATATTCAATTTCCTCTTCCTCGTATCTTCGCGGCTTTCTCGTAAATTTTTTCTTCCACGCAGAAAATCCTCGAATTCCCGTCGCCATAACATAGCTATCTAACCGATCTACATCTAAGCTAGAAATATTGCTCATACCTGCCTTCAAATATCGAAATACTGTGTCATACGAAAAATCATACTCCACCATCGCCAACAATGCTCGGATACTCTCAATAAACGGATTATTCAAAATTCCCCTTGTGCTATCCATAAAATACGGGATATGAAGTCTATCAAACGCTCTTTGTAAGGCACTCTCATATCGTTCCTGTTCTCCTGTCACCACAGCAATATCACGGTACGCTATTTTCTCTTCTCTCACAAGCTCGGCAATCTTTCTTGCAACCATCAAGGATTCTGTCTTTGGGTTTTGGCTAATTGAAATTTGAATACTTTTTGTCTTCTTTGAATAACTGCGAAATGGATAGCGAAATAGTTCCCTCTCCAAATGTGCAAGTTCCCCATTTTGTAAAAATCGGTATGGAATCTTCTCATCGATGACAAAATCCCTTTTTACTTCCACTCCATTTTCCTTTGCGAGTTCCTTCACTTTAAAAATAGTTCGTTTACTCATGGCAAAAAGCTCATAATCTTTAATTTTCCTAAAAAATTGCTCTCTAGGGTCAAGTGTCACTGTAATAAAAATATCTTTTGCCATCTTCATAAGCTCTCCGAGTAGAGTGTATTGAACAGGAGTAAAACCAGTAAATCCATCAATCAAAATCGTACTATCTTTTAACAGCTTTGACTTTGATACCTTCATGGCTAACAGGTCTAAAAGCTGCTCTGCCACAATATAATGCTCTCCCATAAACTGCTCAAAGCTTTGTAGCATTAGCTTTGCCTCCTGCAATTTATAAGAGAGGAGTGTATTTTTAGGAATCTTTTCCATCATTTCATCTAACTCTTTCTCTCCGATATGATACTGATAAAACTCAGAGAGCAGAGATTTCATCTCATCGACAAATCCTGGTTTATCTGCCGATGTACCAAAAATTTTAAATTCTTTTTTCTTCTCCTCCAAAAGCTTTCGGATAACCATATTTTTCCCGATATCTTCCAAAATTGCCCTTGGCTGTTCTCTAAGCTCCTCAAAAACACGATAAGAAAGCCTGTGAAAACTAATCATATCAATATTCATCGTTCCATGGTACGGATGCATCTCAATGACTTCCTTTTGAGTCTGCCAAGTAAACTGCTCTGGAACAAGAATAAAAAAGTTCTCGTCGGGCTTTTTTATGGATTCCTCTATAATTTGCTGATACATACGGTGAGATTTCCCGCTTCCGCTGCTCCCTAAAATCATCTGTACCGCCATACTTTCCCCTCCTCCTTCTCTCCTTTACAGGACTTTTGTCATATCTCCTTTTCTATTTGCATACATTATAATAGTTTCGCAGTAATCCTGCTCTCAAACATAAAGGAGAATCTCTATGAGCTCTAATACAAAAATATTTATTTTTAAGGCAAAAGAATTAATCTATACCGCTCTCTTTATCCTATTTGGTATAGCCCTCCTTTTGCTCCTCATTTTTTTCTTCCTCCCTAAAAATGATTCAGGAGAAGAACTCACTCCCACAATGAAATATAACGCTGGCATCTATACTTCCACAATGAATCTGGGCGGAACAACACTCGATTTAAAGGTTGTCGTAGACCGACAAAAAATCAAATCCATCTCCATCCCTGATATGGATGAATCCATCAACACTCTCTATCCACTTCTCCAGCCAACAATTGATGATATCAATAAACAGCTTGAGACTGTAGATAATATCGATGAGTTGACATTTCAAAATGAGAGTCAGTACACAAATACGATTTTAAAACAGGCTATGAAAAATGCTATGCAAAAGGCAAATTTATCCGAATAAAGCATTTTACTCACAAAGTATAGGTTTTGAAACAATGGGAAGAGACGCCGAGAGAGAAGACCGTTCTTTTCCTGGCCAACGATAGTGAAGTGGAGACATTTTTCGCTACGGAAGCTTTGGGGTTCTGAGCGTGTCTGAGCGGTTTATCCGCGAGTTTGCGATGAACCTCATAAATAGGCGGAGTAGCAAAAAATGACGGGAACGCAACGTGTTGGAAAGGGAAAGAACGGTCTTCTGACGGATGGCGTTTCTTTCGTTTCTTTCCCAAAAAACATTCCACTTTATCTGTTTCACAAAATATACTAAAAGAAAATCAGGAAAATACTTCTACCTTGGGAAATTATTTTCCTGACCCTTTTTCTCTATTCTCCCTGTAATGCCTTTACTTCCTCTAGCCACAAAGAGACACTCGCATCACTTGGCATTCTCCAATCTCCTCTTGGAGAAAGTGCGATGGAACCAACCTTTGGACCATCTGGAATACAAGAACGCTTAAACTGCTGTGCAAAGAATCTCCAATAGAAGGTTCTAAGCCATTTTAATATTGTCTCGTCACTATAGACATCCTCAAAAGTCTGTTTCGCAATACGGTAAATCTTCGTAGGTGAAAATCCAAAACGAATAATATAGTATAAGAAGAAATCATGCAACTCATAAGGTCCCACTAAATCCTCTGTTTTTTGAGAAATCACGCCGTCCACTGGTGGAAGAAGCTCTGGGCTTACTGGTGTGTCAAGCACATCTAAAAGCGCCTCCTCTAGCTCTTTATTTTCACAAGTATCT
>Ga0129308_1003662_pt1 | contig 10684 bp, 8 predicted proteins | sample L827metagenome_FD_94440 | JGI IMG/M metagenome (GOLD analysis project Ga0129308, IMG submission 94440) | Ring-tailed lemur group fecal microbial communities from Wisconsin, USA - L827 metagenome | ecosystem: Host-associated > Mammals > Digestive system > Large intestine > Fecal | place: USA... | reverse complement strand
TCTTTTGTACCCACTCTTCAGTTTGGAAAAAGGGAAATACACAAAGTATTCCGCCTTTTTCCATACTTTGATTGGGCACAAAATCTCTCGCCGAGAACCCTTGTCCTATTATGCGGTATTGCCTTAACAATCTCCTGACTGTTTATCGGGCGGGAGAAGTAGTAACCCTGGATCATATCCACGCCCCATTCCCGAAGCAGCAGTTCCTCCTCTTTTGTTTCCACGCCCTCTGAGACAATTCGATAATTCATTTCGTGGAGCACGGAAATCAGGCTCCGGTACAAAAAGGCAGCCTGAGGATCATTGCTAATATGGACTGTTTTCTTCCTCGCCCGTTGCTCACAGAACCATTTGTCGAAATAGTGCTTGTCAAAAGCTTCTGTCAAATGATCCACATAGGTGTTTGGATTGCCGATTGTTCTTTATGCCATCCTTCATGTAATACCAGCCGTCATTCAGAGGCATAAGCTCCGCTTTTTCTTCCGCCCGGTCTGAAGCGGATGGAAGCGAGACAATCAGCAGGACAAAGATAGCTAGAACTGACAGGATCAGGAGGATGGGTTCCTTCTTGACTTTTTGCAAAACAGGGATTCTCCTTTTTGCATACCCACATTGGTGCGTAGGACTGAGGCAATATTGCCAAATCAATTCAATTTACACAATCATTGTAGTGCTTTTTGCTCAAAAAGTCAAGGCAGAGCCCTTCGATGATTGTTGGAAAAGGGACAACCAGCGGTGAATAGAGTATGCTGAGGTGATTGCCAATGCTGCTCTCCGCATGGCTGATGCTGAACAGCCTGCTTTATTCCCTACAGCTCTCCACCGGAAGCTTCCCCAAACCTCTGACCGAGGAGGAAGAACGCCTCTACCTCACCCGCTCTGCCCAGGGCGATATAGAAGCCCGGAACATTCTTGTGGAGCGTAACCTTCGCCTGGTCGCCCACATTATGAATAAGGGATAATGCGCGCGGAGAGTTTCTGTGGAGGACAGTTGGGGAGGTTTTGGCCACGGAATATAAGCGAAGGGTCAAAATCTGCTGGAATGCGGTGCTGATTTGAATATGGACAAGCCCGGCAGGAAACCGGGGTACTGTCGGGAAAAATTCTGTAAACGTTGTGTGTTGATATTTTATAATCTTATAGGGATTCGAAGAAGACCATGCAATCGCTCTTTTCTGTCTTACTACATAAACAAAGGTATCATTAAGATAAAATTGCAATCGGGCTATTATACTTTTAATTGACATCTCAAAATAACATGAATATAATATATTTACAAAAAATGTGATTTATTGTTCGTACCGGGTATTTCCTGTGAATCATATCTTGAGATCCTGTGTAAGAACATCGGATGGAATCACATCCTGTTTTCAAACAGGGAGGTTTATAAAATAAGTCCGTTTTATTGGACATATCTTGTGATATTCTTTGAATAAAGCTTCCGGAAAACAACTGTAAGCGTATTTTGTATGAAAAAGAGATAGGGGACATGCGATATGGAATTGGAGGCAAGGTATTTAGAGAGTATTCCTCAAACGAAGTATTTATCTGCGGAAAACTATATTAGCTATCGGGCCATTATGCGCATTTTCTATCAGGAGCATCAGAAAATGCATTATCAGCTGGACAAACAGACGATCATGGGCGAACTGCGCCAGGATCGTCTGTTTTCTGTTTATACCGAGCAGCAGTTATCACTGGACTTGGATCAGCTGATCAGGTGGAAGAATTTGACTGCCATTCAAGATCCACGCAAAGTCCGGACAGTGGCGGATTTTCAAAATAAGCAGTACCAGTATATGATGTCTCAGGCTGCGTTGGAAATTGAGCGTATGACGATCACCCTGGAAAATCTGTATACGCATACAACGGGGTTGACTTCCAGCTCCTTCCGCCGTATTCAGCGCGCGCTGGATAAAATTGAGAAGCTGGACCAAATGTCCTTGAAAGAGATTGGGGATTGGTGGCAAGATTTGCAGGAAGACTTCTCTAGACTAAGCCAGAGCTACCAGGATTATCTCCGTGAATTTTACGGGCCCAGTGCTGAAAAATATATGAAGTCCGAGGACTTCATCGTGTATAAACGGCGATTGATAACATATCTGGAGGACTTTGTTCAGGACCTTCAAAGCAGCTCCGCACAAATCAGCGCACAGTTGGAGTCCCTCTCTTCAGAAACCACAGAAAAACTTTTGAATCTGGTGCATCAAAGCGAAGTGGATATTCCCAGGCCGCTTTCCGAGAAGACGGACCAGTGGCAGGAGCAGCTGCGCATGAAAAACGAGGGCGTGTGGCAATCTCTGGTCGGCTGGTTCTCTGGAAGCGATTCAACTGCGCGGCAGGTAATGGATGTGACCAACGAGGTGATACGCCGTGTGGTTCAGAATGCCGCTATGCTGGTACAGATGCAGAATATGGGCGTAAGCAACAAGGCAGAACTCCGTCATATCATGAAGCTGTTTTCTGAAATGTCTTCGCTGAATGAGGCGCATAAGCTCTCCGCTTTGGTATTTGGCGCGCAGCAAGCCCGACACTATGTTGTCAATACCGACCGGGATACAGACCGCATCGACAAAAGTTGCTTTCAGGAAGCACCAATGACGTATTTGCTGCGGCCTCGGGAACGGACATATCGTCCATCCATAGACCGCAGTGGATTTGCGGACAGAAGCGCTGACAAAAAGGAACAGCGCAGGCGAATCCTGGAAGAAGCGCAGCGGCTACGCACAGAAGTGATGGGGCATATCCGGGATCGGAAGCTGGACTTTGCTCATTTGGAAAAACCGGTAACGCCGGAAGTCAGAACCGTCTTTTTGTCGTGGCTCGCCGTTGCGAATTTAAGCCCCGACAAAAAGGGCTCTACAGAATATGGTCAGCGCTACTGCTTAACCTCCAGAGGCAATGGCACCTGCACCATGGTTTGCACAGATGGGAATTTAACGCTTCCGGACTGCGTGCTGGAATTTGAGGATGATGTCAATGTATGAATTTCGTTTCTTATTAGATCGTTTTTGGATCACGAAAGCAGAAGACAAGGAGCTGTATTATACGCTCAAACGCACACAGCCGGAATACAAGCGATTCCTGAATGAACAGCTTGGGTGGAATCTGATCGTGAATGAAGCTGTGATCAAGCTGGAGAAGGTGCCTCCTAAAGCCATGCCCTGGATGGGAATACAGGAGTTCAGCGATACAATGGACTACTGTCTGCTCTGCGCGTTATTGCTGTACTTATCCGACTTGGATGACGAAGAGCAGTTCCTGCTGTCCTCCCTTACAGAAGCGATTGAGACTTTTACAAAAGATTTGATGCCTGTGGACTGGACAAGATTTACCCATAGAAAGTCCATGGTTCGTGTTTTGCGGTACGCGCAAAGCATCGGACTGATTCTGGTATACGATGGCAGCAGTGAAAGCTTCGGCAGTAATCAGGATCAGGAGGTTCTCTATGAGAATACGGGGCTTTCCCGCCATTTCCCTGTACATTTCGGAAGAGATATTCTGCACTGCGTGACAGTATCCGATTTTGAGGCCTTCTCCTGGGAGGGCGAAGACGCGGATCGCGGCCAGAAAAGAACCCATCGCTGCTATCAGCAGCTGACGCTTACACCGGCCATGTACTGGTCAGAGCAAAACCGTGCGGATTATGAGTACATAAAAAATCAACGCCAGTGGGTATCGCGATACCTGAATGAAGCCGTCGGCGGCGAATTGCACATTCATAAGAATGGCGCATTCTTTGTTGCAACGGAAGACAGCCGTTTCGGAATGCTTCATCCCCGGGATACAGCGATTTCGGATGCAGTACTCATGCTGTGCGCACAGTTACGGCAGAAAATCAACGAGGGAATCTATGCGAAGGAAAATGATGACACTGTTTGGTTAAGCCTTTTTGACTTCCGAAAAGAAGTCTTAACCTGCAAAGCCAAATGGGATAGCGCCTGGGGCAAGGGACTCAGAGAAGAGTCGGACGACGGTTTTCTGGAGAAAATCACGAAATACATGTTTGATTGGATGCTGCTGGCGCCTATGGATGGAGCAATTCTTCTGTATCCATCCATTGGAAAAATGATTGGCCGCTATCCGGAGGATTACCAGAAAAACACAGAGGAGGGAAATCATGGAACAGTGGAAGATACATAGGCTGGGTTTTCGGAACTTCTGGCTCTATGACAAAGAGGACTTCGTCATAGAAGACGGGCACCTGCTGCTGCGGGGCAGCAACGCTTCCGGAAAGTCCATTACAACCCAGAGTTTCATTCCCTTTATTTTGGACGGGAATCGGAGCCCGGAACGGCTGGATCCCTTCGGCTCCCGGGATCGAAAAATGGATTTTTATCTGTTAGGCGATGGCGAACGGGATGAATCCACAGGGTATCTCTTTCTGGAATTCAAAAAGAAGAATCTGGAGGTGTATCTGACCATTGGCATTGGCCTCCATGCGCAAAAAGGAAAAAGCATGGATTTCTGGGGGTTCTGCCTTTGCGACGGCCGGCGAATTGGATATGACTTTGAACTCTATGAAAAACTTGGAGATCAAATGCTCTCTCTTAGCAAACAAAAGCTGAAGAATATCATCGCTGACCAGGATAATTGGGCAGAGAATCCCAGTTCATATAAAAAGCTGGTGAATGACCGGCTGTATCAATTTCAAGACATCCGCCAATTCGATCAAATGATCCAGTTGTTAATCAAAGTGCGCGCGCCGAAGCTGTCCAAGGATTTCCGTCCCACCATGGTGAAGGAAATTCTGACAGACTCCCTTCAGGTACTGTCTGACGATGATCTCTCCGCCATGGTCAGCACCATGGAGCGAATGGATGAATTGACGGACACGCTGCAGGGATATAATGATGCACTGAAATCCGCGTCCATTATCCGTAACGAATACAACCGATACAATCAATTTGTTCTGGGAAGAAAAGGAAAAGCCTATAGCGATGCCAGTGAGAAAACCCAGCGTCAGCGCAATGCACTGCAGGATCAACAGGTCAGACTTGACCAGCTATCTTCCGAACTGCAGCGTCAAGACCAGCGAAGAATTGATGCACATTCCATGCTCGTTCAAGCCCAAGGACAACGGGATGCCCTGGGAGATGGTGACCTCATTCAACAGCAGCGGAAGCTGGGGGATGAACGTGAGAATGAAAAGCGTCAAAAATCCCTGCTGGATACTGGCATTCAGCAGCAAAAAGATTTGGAAGAAACGATTAACCAAAAGGAACGTAAGCTCCGGGAGCTGAAGCAAACGCTTCGGGAATATGAGCAGGAAATCCGGAGTGATTTGCATCAGTTGGATGCCGTCAATCAAATATTGCTGATGGGAGACGAACACCAGGCGTTTATGAAATCCCCTGAGAATGGCCAAGCCCTTCGGGCAGCGCTGGTCACCCGCAAAAAAATGATTGGGCAAGGTCTGGACGCCATTCGGAAACTGCTTCAGGCCCAGGACAATTATGACCAGGCAGCCCAAACCCTGGATCAAGCAAAGACCGAGCAAGCAAAAGCGGATGGGGTTGTTCGGAACGCACAGGATCAGGAACAGGAAGAACGGGATCGTGTCATAGAGAGCTTTGCTCGGTGGCAGCAGAATTCCATGGAATTATCGCTCTCGGAGCGGGACACGCTCTTTATTCGGCAGGCGTTGGCACGCTACCGGGCACCGTCTGACTGGACAGTGATTCAAAATCTGCTGAACGAGCAGCATCAGGCACGATTCTTGGCGCTAAACTTCGAAAAGCAGCAGCTCGATGGTCTCCTGGAGCGTCTGGGTGCGGATGCCAGAGAAAAGCGAAGGGATCTGGATGAGGTTCGCAGCCGCCCGGATCCAATACCTCCCAGGCGGGAACAGACCAACGCCCTGCGCATTCAGCTGGTAATGAGCGGGATTCCCCACGCGGCATTTTACGAGACAGTGGATTTTCGATCGGACTTGCCTGCCCAAGTTCGGGACAGGCTGGAAGCGCAATTGATGGATGCCGGGCTGCTGGATGCGCTGATCGTCCCTTCCGAATATCATCAGCAGATTCAAGAGTTCCTGGAGACGTATCCGGACCGCTTTCTGATTCCCGGAGTGCCTGCGGCAGACCCGATTACTTCCCTTGTACCGGACCCTGCTTCCCCGCTTTCTGCTCTGGCAGCTGCTTGCCTGAACTGCATTTCCCAATCGGATATGAATGCCACCACTGCCGTCCTACCGGATGGACGCTTTCGCAATGGCATTGTACAGGGACGGGCTCATGGATATGATCCTGCGGGATTTATCGGGGCGGCTGCGCGCCGGGCCAACCGAGAACGGCAGATCGCACAATTGCAGCAGCAGCTTCAGCAGCTGGAAGAGCAGATTCGTCAGACACAACAGCAAAAAGACATTCTGCTTCTCCGCCTGGAAAAGCTGCAGCATGAATGGGCTCAGTTACCCAATACCGCAGATCTGGACTGTGCAATTGAAACCCTCGCGGATGCCCAGCGTCTGTATGATTTAGCGGCCAAAGAAACGCAGCGACACAGGGAATTGGAACAGCAAGCTAAGAGAAACCTCGGCATTCTGAATAACCAATGCCGGGACTGCTGCCGCAGCCTTCCTTACCAGCGAACCGAGGATGCTTATACAGAGGCTCAGGACGCAGTGGAGGAATATGGCAATCAGCTCAATCAAATCAGCAAGAGTCATGCACAGCTGCAAGCTTCTCAGCAGCGCTATGATGACATTGAGGCAGATATTACCACAGAATATGACCGCAGTTCCAAGCAGAAGAAAGTAAACAGCGAAAGCGAATTGGCTTTGAAGAAAATTCAAGCTGTGATTGATGAAATTGAAGCATTCTTTGCCCGGCCGGAAAACGTGGATCGCGCCCGACGTATACAGGAACTTAACGATGTCATTCAAAGTCAGGATCAGCAGGAGCGGGATGCAGAAAAGCAGTACGCTGCATTGACCGAAAAAATTGATGCGGTGGAAAAGGACATCCAGCAGCAAAAGAATCAATTGACAACCTGCGTCGTCACCGAGATGGCATTGGAGACCTACTTCAAAGAGGACCTTCAGCTTGGCCTTGTTGAAAAAGTGATGGTCAATGACAAAATGGAACTTCCCGAACTGGCACGCCAAGCCAGCAGCCTCATCCAGGCGGCAGATCGTGAGCGCACTTTGGAGCAGATCGGTGAGGTATTACGCAATAACTTTCAATCTCACAATAACGAGCTTCTGAAATATCATCCAAAGCTGGAGCTTGTTTTTGATCCTCCGGAAAAGGAGGGCATGCTGCGTCAGCGATTTACCATTACCCTGCAAAAAGACGGCCGGGAAATGAACTTGTATCAATTCATTGCCTCTTTGCAGGAGGATATTGCTCTGACCGAAAGTGTTCTGGAGGAAAATGACAGAAAACTCTTTGAAGATATCCTTTTGGAGACCATCAGCCATAAGCTTCGCAGGCGGATCAACGAAAGCCAAAAATGGTGCGAGGATATGAGTGCGCTGATGCGTACTTTGAATACTTCTATGGGTTTGCGTTTTTCGCTTGACTGGAAGCCCAAGAAGGCCGAAACAACAGAAGAAATGGATACGGCTCAGCTGGTTTCCTTGCTCAACAAGGATCGTATGCTGCTTACGAAGCAGGACAGCGAAATGGTTTCAGGACATTTCCGTGCCAAGGTACGTTCTGCACGGCAAGCTGCTATCGAGCAGCAGATGCCTGCAAATTATGCGGATCTGATCCGAACCGTTCTGGATTACAGAACGTGGTATGAGTTCCACTTATACTATCAGCGGGAGGGCGAGGTAAAAAAAGAGCTGACCAACCGCATATTCAGCACGTTCAGCGGCGGTGAAAAGGCCATGGCGATGTATGTTCCCTTATTTGCTTCCGTATCTGCGCAATACAAGAAAGCCAGCGAAAATTGCCCGAAGCTTCTGGCCTTGGATGAAGCTTTTGCGGGTGTGGATGATCGGAATATTGGCGCCATGTTCGAATTGGTGGGGATGCTGGATTTCGACTATATCATGAATTCACAGGCGCTTTGGGGATGCTATTCCAGCGTAAAGAGCCTAAATATTGTGGAACTTCACAGACCTGGCAACGCTTCGATTGTTACGCTGCTGCGCTATTTCTGGGATGGTTCCGTTAGGGTGCTGCGGGAGGAAGCAGATGACTGATCAAACAAAAGAATGCGCGGAATACTTTCAATCTGTCCCTGGATTCCGGCGGGTGATGGAGCAGCTTTTAGCACGGTATCAGCGAAACGGCCATGCAGCAGGCACGATTCGCCTGATCAACGCTTCTGAGCAAGAACGCGATGCGCTATGCGGCCTGTTTGGGCATCCTTTCTCGGGGGAAGTAACATTCAAAGTTCGGGATTTTCAAGCGGCTTTGCAGTCTTCGCGGTTTGAAGGCGTCGATCTGAAAGAAGTTCTGGAAGCCTATTTTCATACATCCATACAAACAAACAGAGAGCGCAAGGACAAAAAGGAACAACAATTCGAGCAGCTGCTGGAATCCGCATATAAAGTTGCCCGAAGCGACACCTGTAAACAGTGGCTGGGGGAACTGGAAGCCAAACGCAGGGATAGGGGCTATCCACTTCTGATCAAAGAAATGTCAAAGGATTTTGGATCCACAGCAATTAGTTTGAACAAAGCAATCTGGGCGATGGATACGCTGGAAAATCATTGGGGTGGTATGCTCCGGCTTGCGGTTTTCAGTGCAATGGCAACGACAGATCCCCATGCGCTGGATAGTGATACACTTTGCGGTCAGCTATTTTTACATCTTCTCTCTATGAAGCGGAACCATCCATACCCTGCCGGGGCAGAGGAACGGGATGAGGTGTACTTTGAAAACGGGATTCTATGTGACAGCATATCAAGTACAGTAACGCAGGTAGGACTTATCCTGTCAGAACAGCAAGTGGAGCATCCCGCCTTCCAGGCGTTCCGCCAAAGGAAGGAATGCTGCACGCTGTCTCTGGCCAATCTAAACGTTGTCTCTTCCGTAGCAAGCCCTTCTGGAAAAGCCTATTTGGTCGAGAACCAAATGCTGTTTTCCCAGCTGTGCGATCAAGCAAGAAATTTCCATTCTCCGTTAATATGCACGTCAGGTCAGCTTCAAGTGGCGGTATTGCGATTGCTGGACATGCTGGCTGCATCCGGAACAACTTTGTATTATGCCGGGGATTTTGATGGAGGCGGTATCTCGATTGCTGCAAGACTGCTTGCCCGCTATCCGGACAACTTACAATTGTGGCATATGAGTGAGAAGGATTATGAGGTCTGTAAATCAGAAGTCAGTTTAAGTGAAAATAGCCGGAATTTGCTGAAAACGGCAAATGGAACGATATTGGAATCGATTGCGGATACAGTGCAAAGAAATGGGTATGCGGGCTATCAGGAGCTGTTGCTGGATAGATTCTTACCTGACTTGACTGCAACAGCATCCGTATCGCCGGAATTGGTTTTCGCTTAGTTATTGGGGTAGGTGATGGTGTCCATGAAGATTCTCTTGGCAAAAGTAGATGCTGCTGGCCTTGAAACACTTCGTACTGCCTTGACAATAAACAGGAAAATGGGCAATCGGCTTGCAGTTATCATCAAGCTTCGCAAGGAGGAAGAGACTAACGGAGATACTCCGTTGTCAGAGTTGCTGAACAGCATATCTGACTAAAGCACAAGATATTGTGTTATATATAATTTGTTAACACAATATTTTGACAAATTGAGAGAAGAGTGGTAGAATTCTCCAGAACAATCCCAGCAAAAAGAAAACAGCGCTTGCGGATGGGGGTCCACAAGCACTGCATAACGTGTCCACGATGCCGAACCAAAGGTCAGTCACCGCAAAATTCCTTGACACGCGGTCAGTTGCTTGGTGCCTGCGTTTTTCTTTTGGCTGTTTTGAATAGATATTCGTTATCCACAAAAGGAGAATCCTGTTCTATCCAGGTAGATATCTGGCCGAACCCAAATGTTGTGGCAGCAGTCAGTGTGAACGGCGAGAAATATGTCCGATCCGCACCCAATGCCTATGGACACGATAACCTGCTGAGTCTGCCTCGCGAATAAAGGGAGCAAAGCTATGGCAAACAGGAGCCTATTTCCCAAAGATTTCGCAAAGCAGCTGGAAACGGAAATCAAGGGATCTATTGAAAAGGATGCAAAAAAACATCCTGAGAAATTCCTTGATAACCATGTTGGTGATGCGATCCCTGAAAAGTGTAAACGATGTGGGCAGTCCAAGATGGTGATAATTAAGGGTGGAAAGGCGAAATGCAAAGAATGCGGCTATACAGGAAATATTTCCGTTAACCTATCCTGGAGGTAAGTGTATGGGAAAGAACCAACATGTTATTCCCCATCCTCAGGGTGGTTGGCAGGTCAAGGGCGCTGGTAATTCCCGAGCTACCTTCCGAACGGCGACCCAAAAGGAAGCCATAGCGGCAGGCAGAATCATTGCCCAGAACCAGCATTCGGAACTCCTGATTCACGGTACAAACGGGCAGATCCGAGCTAAAGATTCCCACGGACATGACCCGTATCCGCCGAAAGGCTAATTGAAGGATCCCACCGCATTGTGGCTGGTACACGCAATGCGGTGGGATTCATAATATTATTTGCGCTGCTCCAACGCCAACCCAATCAACCGATCCGCCTGATCCGCCATAAATAGTGGAATATTCAGTACATTGT
>Ga0129308_1003660_pt1 | contig 10688 bp, 6 predicted proteins | sample L827metagenome_FD_94440 | JGI IMG/M metagenome (GOLD analysis project Ga0129308, IMG submission 94440) | Ring-tailed lemur group fecal microbial communities from Wisconsin, USA - L827 metagenome | ecosystem: Host-associated > Mammals > Digestive system > Large intestine > Fecal | place: USA... | reverse complement strand
ATACCAGATACTGTCCCTGTTTCCGGTGTATTCCGCAAATTCTTCGATAACGTTCCAGTTATCATTCGCCTCGAATTCATAGCTGTGGCCCCACAGATAAAACAGCCACGGCTCCTGGTCCGCATTCGGCTCTTCCTGTATAAAGCGGTCGGCAAGCTCCATCAGGGCCGGGTCATTATGATGGCAGGTCGCCTCCAGGCGCAGCCAGTCTGTGGGAAGCCCAAAATCCCTGCTTGAAATGACAGTTCTCGCGTAAACCAGTCCTGCCTTTTTCAGGCAATCCACCACGGTGTCGTTAAAGGTTCCGAACGGATAAGCCATGCCCCGCACGATGGTGCCAAACTGCTCCTCCAGATTCCGGCGGTCCTCTACCAGCTCGTACATCGCCATCTGAACGGGCAGCTTTTCAAGCCAGGGATGAGTCAGCCCATGAACGGCCACTTCCTGTCCGCTCTGTGCGTAAACCTGCGTCACCTGCTTTTTGCTCATCCGGCGGTGAATCGTCCCTTCCGGATACACATGCCCTTCTTTGGCATATGCGCCGCTGTTTAAATTAAATGTCCCCTTGAGGCCATTTTGCTTCATGATTTCAAGCAGCCTGATATCCTGCTCCACGCCGTCGTCATAGCTCAATGTCAGCGCCTTTGCCTTCCCTCCCGGAAAGCGGATTACCATACTCGACATTTTTTTATGCTCAATTTGTCCTTTTTGACTGCGCGGATCTCCAAACTGCATCCGGCAGCCACCTGCAGCCATTTTTATCATACCAGATTTCCGGCCGAAAAAAAAGCGTATCAGCACCGATATCCATACCGGTGCCGATACGCTTTGCTTCGGCTTGTTCCCCTTTTGGAGAAAACTGTAATGTGCATCCCCACACATTTACACACTTATCCTAAATTTCGCACTTCTTTCAGCCCTTCACTGCCCCCAGCGTCACTCCGCTCACAAAATATTTCTGCAAAAACGGATATACCGCCAGAATCGGAACTGAAGCCACCACCGTCACGGCCGCGCGCATGGAAGTGGGCGTGACCATGCTCACATTTCCCTGTCCATACATGGATGCGCCGTCCCTCTGCGCGCTGGAATTCATGGCAGAAGATAACAGCTTCATCATTTCATACTGCAGGGTGGTCAGACTTTCTTCTCCGGAACAATATAAAAAGGTATCAAACCAGGAGTTCCACGCCCCTACTGCGCACCACAGCGCAATGGTCGCCAGCACCGGCTTACAGCAGGGCAGCACGATCTGAATAAAGCACCTTCCGTATCCGGCTCCGTCCACCTTCGCCGCTTCCACCAAACTTTCCGGCAGGGACTGCATATAGGATTTGATGATAATGACATTGAACACGCTGACCAGCCCGGGCAAAATGTAAACCCAGAAATTGTTCAGCAGGTGCAGGCTTTTGACCAGGAAATAGGTCGGAATCAGGCCCGCGGATACATACATGGTCACGAGGAAATATGCTGTGGTAAACTTCTTCCAGACAAATTCCTCCCTTGAAAGCACAAAACCGATCAGAGATGCCACAAAAACGCCAAGCACTGTGGCGATCAGCGTTCTTAAGACGGAATTGACCACCGCTGTGGAAAGCAGTTCATTTTTAAATACCGTCTGATAGCTGTAGGTGGAAAATTTTCTCGGCCAGAATGTAATTCCTCCCCGCAGGGAATCCTGCGCATCATTAAAGGATACCGCTACCGTGTTCCAGAAGGGATACAGCATCACAATGATGACCAGCGCCATGAGCACTGTATTCACCGTATAAAAAATGACCGGTTCCAGTTTAAACTCCCGTATTTGCTTTTCTTTTTTCATATATTCGCCTTTTCCTTTCTCCACATCGGCCTACCCTTACATCAACGCGTTTTCACCGAGCTTGTTGGCAATCCAGTTCGTCGATGCCACCAGAACAATGGAAATGACGGATTTGAAAATGCCGGCAGCCGTTGCCAGAGAATAATTGCCGCTGTTGATACCATAAGTCAGCACGAAAATATCAATGGTTTCGGAAACGTCCAGAACCAGTCCGCGGCCCAACAAATAAGGAAGCTCAAATCCGGCGTTCAAAATCCAGCCCACGTTCATGATCAGAATGACTACAATGGTGGAACGGATTCCGGGCAGCGTCACATGCAGCATCTTCTGATACCGGTTTGCACCGTCGATCTCAGCCGCTTCATACAAAGACTGATCGATCCCCGCCATGGCCGCAATGTAGATGATGGAATTCCAGCCCATTTCCTTCCACACATTGCCGAAGGTGTTGATCCACCAGAAATACTTCTGCTGCCCCAGCCACAGCACAGGCTTATCAATAATCCCCATCGCCATCAGCACGTTGTTCACCGTGCCGCCGGACGAAGAAAGCATATCGGAAATCAGAGAGCATACGATGACCCAGCTCAAAAAATGCGGCAGATAGGATATGGTCTGAACGATCTTTTTAAACCACATATGCTGAATTTCATTCAGCAGCATTGCGAACACAATCGCAAACACTGTGCCGAAGATCAGATTCAACACCGACATTGCCAGCGTATTGCGCAGAGACTGCCAGAAGGTGATATCCGAGAACAGAAACCTGAACTGATCCAGTCCTACGAATTTGGAGCCCAGATATCCCTTGGAAGGCTTAAAATTCTGAAAAGCCATGATCCATCCGCGCAGAGGCCAGTAAGAGAAAATGAAGGTGAAGATCATGCAGGGAATAATCATAAAAAACAATTCCTTCTGAGAGGCATATCTCGCCCACTTTTTATCCGCGTTCTTCTTCACCGGTTTATTTGATGCACTTTTCACAGCGTTCACCCCTTTACTTTGCAAAAGAGGAAGAGGCTTCCCTCTTCCCCTCTTATCAGACAACTGCGTTTTGCAGCCGCTCTTTTCGCTTTTTCAAGATCCTATTCGCCCATATATGCTTTGATCTGACGATTGATTTCATCCAGATAGGGCTGCAGGTCATTGCTTTCGAACTGCCCGAGCATTTCATCCCACAGTGTCTCATACTCTGCTTCATCACATACGATCATCTGAGGATAATATCTTCTGATAATATCATTCATCTTGCTGTTTGCCACGCTTGCCGCGCTGCCGTCTTCGATCGTCATGGACCATACCGGATAATACTTCGGCCGCTCTTCCGGCTCGGAAAGCATTTCAGCGGGATATTTGAAGCCGTATGCTTCCAGGAACTTCTGATCATACTCGGACAGCCCTGCCAGATATTCATCCGCAGAATCATCAGGCGAGCAGGGGGTTCCGTCGTTATACATTCCCTGTCTCTTCGGACAGTAGTTCCAGAGCGTAAAGCCTGTCTCGTCGCGCTTTCTCGCATCGTCCTTCATCAGGGCTCTTCTTTCTTCGCTCTGCACTCTGCTGATGCCGTCCTCCAGATAGTTCCAGTCGGTTCCTTCTTCTCCCCAGAGAATGAAATCCTGAACCTCTCTCTGCAGAACATAATCAAAGAATTTCATCAGTCTTTCCGGATTCTCGCAGTTAATTGTAATGCCGATACCGTTATTTCCTGTGATAATGCCCGTCTTCGCATCCAGATAGCTGTCCCGTGTTCCCTCATTGGCAATCGGAACCGCGATATAGGTTCTTTCATACTTTTTGTCCGTCTTCAGAACATTTTCACCTGATGCAAAATTCCATGTCTGATCAAAGAATCCCAGCACCGCTCCGGTGGAAATACGGGAAATATACTGGTCATAGCTCTGTGTCAGCGTTTCTGCCTCAATCACGCCTTTATGGTACTCTTCGTTCAGCTTCTTGTAATAATCATGCGCAGTATCAGAAATCTGATAATAGGATGCTGTCATGGTATCGAGATCCACGAAACAGTCGCCGTCGTTGCCTGCGCCCATCAGATGCTGTGCAGGATTGCGGAGACAGAAATCTCTCCAGCCGTCGCAGAGAACTTCAAAACCGATCGTTTTCACACCGTCAATTTCAGGATATTTTTCCTTATAATTCTCGATCAGTTCAAAATACTCATCGATGGTATGAGGAATCGCATAACCGGCATCCTCCAGCACCGCCTTCTGAATATAAAAGCCAACGCCGCCGTCATAGAAGATGGGCGAAGGATTCTCTTCTGCGCCATACAGCTCAAGAATATATCTATGGCCGTCAGGAGCCGTCATCTTTTCCTCCTGCTTGCCGTCATACAGTTCATTTAAATGAGGATAATTGGGCAGCATATCCTCCACGGGAATAAATGCACCGGCATCAATGAATTTGGGCGCTTCCGCAAAAATCGCATCCGGGTAATCCTCCCCCGCAATCATAACCCCCATCTTCTGATCCAGATCTCCTACCAGAAATTCCCATTCGATGGTAACACCGGTCAGCTCAGTAATCTTCTGCAATACGGGATTATTCTTGGAAGGCGCCTGACTGGGATCCCGGATGAAGAACTTGAATGTGATCGGATCGTCCGCATCATCCAGCTTTACCAGACCGCCATATGCATTGTCAGCAAGAAACGCCTCATCCTTTTCCTCCGCCGCAGGTGTCTCTGCTGCAGGTGCCGCATCCGCAGCCGCTGTCTCCTGTGCAGGCTGGGGCTGGGCTGCAGGAGTCGCTGCAGGCGCCTCAGAGCCGCAGGCTGCCAGAGAAACAGTCATACCGGCCGCCAACAGCATCGCCAATACTTTTTTGTAGTTTTTCATATACCTCCACCTTTCCTTTCGTTAAGATGCCCTTATTTTAAGATATAAAGGTGGATAATTCATTCCGAAAACTATACCCCCGGTTCCGTTTTTTATTCTTTTTTATGCATAATGCCCTGAATCTGGCGGTTGACCTCATCCAGATAGGGCTGCAGTCCGGCCGCTTCAAATGCGCTCAAAAACTCCTCCCAGAGGGAATCAAATTCCTCCTCCCTGCAGATCACCAGCCGGGAATAATACTGGCTGCACAATGCCTGCATTTTATACTGCGCCACCTTTGCCGGGCTCCCCTCCTCCATGATCATGGCCCATACCGGGTAATATTCCGGGCGCACCACCGGCTCCGACAGAAATTGTGTCGGATATTCAAACCCGTATGCCCCCAGAAATTTCTTATCATATTCCGACAGGCCCGCCCGGAATTCCTCTTCCGAATCGTTGGGGCCGCAGGGCGTCCCGTCCTCATAAAGTCCTTCCATCTTGGGCGTGTAATACCAGAGCACATATCCCGTCTGATCACGCTTCCGCTCCTGATCGCTGTACTTTTCACGGCCCTCCTGCGTAAAGACCCTTCCCCCGCCTTCCAGTTCCAGATAATCCTCCCCTTCCACGCCCCATTGCAGATAGTCCTGCACCTGGGGCTGCATCAGCCAGTTCAGAAATGCCAGCAGCCTTTCCGGATCCTTGCAGCTTTTGGTGATGCCGATTCCGTTGCTTCCGGTGATTTTGTTCTCCCTCGTATCCAGATAAGCATCCCGCACGCCTTCATTGGTAATCGGCACGGCCACATAGGTGCGCTCATACTTTCCCTCCGCCCTGAGCGCCTCCTCTGCCTGCTCAAAATTCCACCACTGGTCGAAAAATCCCAGCACTGCCCCGGTGGAAATGAGGGAAATATACTCCTCATAGTTCTGAGTGAAGGTTTCCGCTTTTATTGCCCCCTTATGATACTCTTCATTGAGCTTCTTATAATAATTCTTCGCCGTATCCGTGGTCTGATACCAGGAGGCCTCCCATGTCACCGGGTCCACATAGACATCCCCGTCATTTCCTGCCCCCATCAGATGCTGCGGCGCGTTCCGCAGGCAAAAATCCCGCCATCCGTCGGACAGAATCTCAAATCCCACCGTCTCATTTCCATCGATCTGCGGATGCCTCTCCAGATATCCGTCGATCAGAGCAAAATATTCATCCAATGTGTGGGGAATCACATATCCGGCCTCCTCCAGCACCGCTTTCTGAATATAAAAGCCCGCTCCCGTTTCCTCAAAGGCCGGCCCAAAGCTTTTCCATACACTGTAAAGATCCATGGTATACATATGCCCGTCCGGAGCCGTCGTTTTGTTCTCATATCCCCTGTAATGCTCATAAAGATTGGGATAGTCCGGCAGCAGCTCCTCCAATGGAATGAATGCCCCGGCATCGATCAGTCTGCTGTTTTCCGCAAAAATCGCATCCGGATAATCCTCTCCGGCGATCATCATGCCGATCTTCCGATCCAGATCGCCTACGAGAAATTCAAACTCCACCGTCACTCCCGTCAGCTCCGCAATTTTCTGCAAAACCGGATTGTCCTTGGAGGGTGCCGTACCCGGATCTCTGACAAAAAAGCGGAATGTCACCGGTTCTGAGGCATCCGGCATCGGTTCCACTCCTTCCAGCCCCGGCACCGCCGTATCGTCATGGGTTAAACTCAATTCCACCACCAGCGCGCCTGCAACCGTCAGCGCGAGGATGGCCAGCATGGCAGCCCTGACGGAAAAATACTTCCTCATTCCTTCTCTCCCCTCCGTTTCCGATATTCGGAAGGACTTTCCCCCACTGTCTCTGTGAATTTGGCAATGAAATATTTGCTTTCCGAAAAGCCAATCTGCTGCGCGATCTCATATATGCGCAGATCCGTCTGGCGAAGAAGCCGCTTTGCCTCCTCCATGCGCAGATCATTGACATACTGCTTAAAACCCACTCCGACCGACTTTTGAAATACCCTTCCCAGATAGGCGGCATTCACATAAAACAGTTCAGCCACCTGCCTGATGGAAACAGGTTCCCGGTAATGCTGCCGGGCATAGGCCATCACCTCTCCCACGACCCCCATGCCGCTGTTTTTTCTGACACTTTCCATTTTTTCATAGGTCAGCCTGATCCTTTCGGTCTGCTGCGCCTTCCATTCCTCAAATCCGATGAACTGATGCATTTCCCGCCAGTCCACGGCATAGGACATCCGCCGTTTTTCTTCCCGACTCTCCGCTTCTCCCGTCAGATCCACCAGCAAATAGTAAATCCGGTAACTGATCTCCTGCAGATACTCTATTCGGATTTTTTTCTCTTCTATCTCGTCAAACAGAATCCTCAGCCACTCCTGCACCTCTTCCCACCGCAGCTCCGCCATCGCCTTTTTCAGCCCTGTCAGAAACTGCTCCTCACAGGAAATACGCGCTTCCTTCTCTGCCGCCGTAAACTGTGCGTCATATATCATGCATCCCGATGCCCCATAAAAAACCTCGGTCAGCATTTCATAAAGGTGACTGTCAAAGGTCTTGCGGAACGCTGTCTTTTTTTCCGAAAAAATATCCGTATCAACCAAAACAGCCGCTGTAATTCCCGCCTTTTTTAAGCCATACAGAATATGCCTGGCAAAAATAGATACTTCCCCACGATACTCCTTCAAAACGCTTTTTGAAAACAGGTAAGTGTAGACGCTTCCGCGAAAACGGATCAGTCCGCTCTCAGCCTCCTCTGTCTTCTCCCTCAAAAATTCGCGCAGGACGTTCACACTGATTTCCTTCATGCCGGACTGCACTGCGCAATGCAGCAGGAAACAGGATTCCAGCGCTTTGGTGTCCGCACTCCGGCCGCGGTACAAATGCTTTACCGCCTTTACGCAATCCTGCAGCGTGGTTAAAGACTGCTGCTTCCGTTTCCCGTCCAGTTCCCTTTTTACCTCCCGCAGAATGGCTACCGCCTCATCCTCATCCACCGGCTTGGTCAGGTATGCTCTTGCGCCGTAGCGCATGGCCGCTTTTGCATACTCAAATTCGCTGTAGCCGGACAAAATCACCCCCTCAACATCCCTGTGGGGACCCCTGCGCAATTCCTTCATAAACCCGATTCCGTCCATCACCGGCATGGACACATCCAGCAGCACCAGATCCACCTCAAACTCCTCCAGCTTATGGAGCGCATCTTCCCCATTGACAGCGGTCGCACACAGACTAAAACCTTCCGCTTCAAGGGGCATCAGCCCCGCCAGATTTTCCCTGATCGCCTTTTCATCATCCACTATCATGACTGTATACACTGCTCTTCCCCCTGTTCATAACTGGCCGGAATCCGGATCACGCACTTTGTGCCTTTTCCCGGTTCGCTCTCAATCTCAAACCGGTACCGCTCCCCGTAATACAAAGTCAGCCTCCGGTATACATTGTACAGCCCCACGCTGTTTCCTTTTCTTTCCCCGCCGTTTAACATCCGCCGGATGTCTGTAAGCTTCTCAGGGCGCATTCCGCCGCCGTTATCCTCCACCGCCAGCACAAGCCACCCGTCTTCCACTGCGGCAAACACGGACACGAACCGTTCATTTGTGATCGCTTCCACCCCGTGGACACAGGCATTTTCCACGAGTTGCTGCACCATCATCTTCGGCACCAGGCATCCCGCCGCATTTTTCCTCACCTCAATATGATAAGAAAATTCATCTTCAAACCGGTATTCCTGTATATGTAAAAATTCATCCAGAAACCGTATCTCATCCTCCAGCGGTATGATGCTGTTATCCCAGGTAATCAGCTTTCTGAACATTCTGGACATATATTGAATCATTCTCGCCGTTTCCGTCTCACCCTTTGCCGCTGCCTTGAGCCGGATGCTCTCCAGGGCATTGAACATGAAGTGAGGATTCACCTGACTTTGCAGCGCCAAAAGCTTGGCCTGTGTCGTCTCCTGCTCCAGCTTCGCCCGGATCACTTCCGCCTGATATTCGTTCTCGATCAGATTTTTCAGGCGTTCGCTCATCCGGTTCATGCTCTTTTCCAGAATGCTGATTTCATCTTTTCCATCCTCATCATAATTTTCCAGGACGAAATCTCCTCCTGCGATCCTCTCCGACTGCTCCACAACCCTCCGTATCCTGCTTGTGATATTTCCCGCGATCAGGATGAGGCAAAGAGTCGCCACGAGCAATCCTGCCAGGCTGATTGGCAGCGACTGATACAGACTCTTTCTCAGCTCGTCCGATATGGCTTTGGAATCATACACGCCATATAATACCAGCGGGAAATCCCCCACCTTCTTTTCGATCACCACCGCGTGCCTGAGTACCGCTTCCTTCTCGAAGACATCAAATTCTCCATATTGGCGGTAAGAGTGAACCGACAGAAGCACCCGTCCCTCCTGATCCGCCAGCACCATATTGTCAAACAAATTGTTTTCCGTCAGCACGTTTCCCATGTAGGGCAGATTCATGTCCAGACGCAGTATCTTCCGATACCTGCCATACTGAGGATAATATTTCAGAGGACAGAAAATACTCATGCTGCGGTCCTCCGAGGAGGTCAGCCTGCTGGGTTTTCTTAAAATACTGAAGTACATGGAAGCTTCCTCTTCTCCCAGCGCAACGGTATTGACCTCCTGCTGGCTGTCGTCCAGCACCTTATATACCGGATATTCGCCGTCCATATCCGATAACCTTTTGATATAAGATCCGCCGAACACCGTAGGATTATCCGTATACACCATCATGCCTTTGACCTGCAGATAATAGGGAATGCTTTCGTCAAACAGCCCTTTAAGCTCATTCTGGTAAACCGTGAGATAATCCAGTTCACTTTTATAGGAACAGTCCAGACAGTCATAAAGCTGCTCCTGCCTGCTGTAAAGCCGGCAAAGGGACACCGCCCCCGACAAATATCCGTTTAGCTTGTCCGCCTTATCCGTCAGCGCAGCCTCCAGCTTCTGAACCATTTCCTCCTGAATGCTGTTTTCGATCTGTTTAAAATAAAACACGCTCTGAATCCCCAGCGGAATTGCCACACACCCGATAAAAAGCAGAAAAATTTTCTCAAACAGCGAAATTCTGTTCAATATGTGCGCCTGTCTTTTTATCCTTCCCATCCCTCTTACAGTCCCCCACCAACACAAAATCCCTTCCAACATCCGTCAAATCAGATTCATAAATTGAATGCTTCTTGCCGAACACCAGAAGGGGTCTCTTCATTACGTCCATTATCTTATAATAATATCATTTCTGCAACGGCAATAAATTCCAGAAATTATACTTTCGAGTATGATTTTTATATCTTTTTCAAATACTGCCGTCGGCAAATCCCGATTATAAACCGGCACACGAAAGAACATCCTTCCCCGTGTGCCGGCTGTATCTGAACTTTTATCTTTTACCATATCCTGTATCTGCCGCTCAGTGCCAGCATCGCAAACAGATACAGGCAGTTGTCATAATAACGCCTGTTTCCCGTGCGCAGCGGCGTATTCCAGAATTTCTCTGCGCATGCCTCTGCGTATTCCCCATCCGCCGCCAGAGAAGCCTGTGCGTTGACCGCAATCACCGCCACCGGATGAAGGGCTTTTTTATCCACCGGCGTTCCGTCCTTTAAAAATACGCCGTCCTGATTGTCCTTTGCCGTCTCACAATAGAATTTCTGCAGCTTATTGGCGATCTCCCGCTCCCAGGGATCCGCCTCAAACCAGGAATAGTCCAGGCCGATATTGGCGATGGTCCGGTAGGCATCGCTGTAATACCAGTCATGCCGCCAGGGATCTCCTTTGCGCGGCGGCACCGGAGATCCGTCATAATCCGCATATTCCGCGCACAATCCGGTCTCCGGATGACATGCTTTTTTTAAATATTCCCTGCTGGCCCTGGCCGCTTCCCGGAAAAACTCCCTGTCTTCTTTGGCCGCCCACATTCCGAACAGCTCGTAAAAATGAGGCAGATGATAGGAGGGATCGGAAAATTCGCATTCCGCAACGAACTTAATCAGATGATT
>Ga0129308_1003659_pt1 | contig 10690 bp, 10 predicted proteins | sample L827metagenome_FD_94440 | JGI IMG/M metagenome (GOLD analysis project Ga0129308, IMG submission 94440) | Ring-tailed lemur group fecal microbial communities from Wisconsin, USA - L827 metagenome | ecosystem: Host-associated > Mammals > Digestive system > Large intestine > Fecal | place: USA... | reverse complement strand
TGTTTGTGACAAAATAGAGTTTTCCCTCATATTCACAAACTGCGCCAAAAGGACGCACATGAGCCTGACCGTCCTCGCTCGTGGCAAGATAAAAGGTTCCGCAAGATTTTAAATACTCCAACACTTCATTCATAATAAAAACTCCTTTCAAAATTATGGGTTGCAATTTCCCTGTTTGTAGGTATAATTATATAGCACAGGGAAAAAAGCGCAAGTACGATATTTAAGGATACCAGTATCAAAAAGGAGCGTATTTATGGCAAGAAAAGAATTGTTTGGATTGTGCCCTTATGTAACGGCTCAAAAGGTGCTTACCGGAAAATGGTCAATGTATATTCTGTACCTTTTGACCGATGGACCGGTACGTTTCAATGAATTGCAGAGACGTATGCCAGAAGACATGACACACACTACGTTATCAAGGCAGTTGAAAACTCTTGAAGAGGAAGGGCTGATTATCCGCATGGAATATCAGCAAATCCCTCCTAAAGTTGAGTATCAGTTAAGCGAAATTGGTGAAAAGTTCAGGAAAGTTTTGTCTGTCCTTGAAGTATGGGGGAATGAGTACATAGCGTATCTAAATGGTGCCAAGAATAAATCGGAATAATGGGTGGCTGTCAATTCCACAAAAGATTGGTATATCTTTCATAATATTTTCTATTCACAGTTTTACAATATCCTTTTTGCTCTTTATTTTCATGGTGCTTACACGCACCATATCTTTGTTATATGTAGATGGTTTCATTTACCATCACGAAGAAGGGATATAGGAAGACCATCTGGTGTAGATTCAAGGCTTTAAAAGTCTGATCTTTACAGGGTGATCTTCTTTTAAAGCTAGGAGTTAAAAACTGGTATTGATCGACAACCCCTGTTTTATTGTATTGGAAGAACATTGGTACAATACAAGAGCTAATACGGTAGTGATAGCATCCGAGAAGAACTGAGTCATCAGAATGCCGTGATATCCGAAAAGCCGCACAGCAAGGAATAGAACGATGACAAAAATGATACCCTGACGGCTTACCGATAATATCAGAGCGGGAACTACTTTTCCGGTTGACTGGAAAATGATTGAGATAAACTGTACTACAGCCAGAAATACCATGCCAGCCGTCTGGGTACGCAGGATTAGCACACCGGTCTGCACAAGGGCTTCCTCTTTCAAGAAGATCCGGATAGCCAGCGGTGCGGCAATGATGAGGACAGAAGACAGGACAAGCGCTATACCGCAAAGGAATCGCAGTACAAAGCCCAATAGCTCTTTTAGACGGGCTTTATTGGCCGCACCGTAGTAGTAGCCGATCAGAGGTGCGCCGCCAAAGGAGAACCCCACCAGAATCAGCATGATGATCATACTGATTTTCTGCACAATGCCCATAACTGCGATTTTATCACTGCCGTAAAGCAGCAGGCTCTGGTTCGTCAGAATCAGGCAAAAGCTCTGCATCAGATTGGTAAGTGCCGCAGAAGTCCCAATGCCGAAAATCTGATGCATATCGCTGCTGCTGATCCTACATTTGCGGATATCCACGGATAAGGCGTTGCTTTTGTGCAGAACCACTCCCAGGCAGTAGAGGTCGGTGAAAATATAACCAAGGATGGTCGCTATCGCTGCACCAGCGGTGCCCAGGTTCAGACCGAAAATCAGAATCGGATCCAGGATGATGTTCGCTACGGAGCCGCCAACCGTCCCGATCATAGATTCCTTAGACATACCCTCGGAGCGGAGAAGATTCGTGTGGATGAAGGACAGCAGCACAAAGGGAGCACCTAAAGCCATCCAGGTATAGTAGGAAGAAGCATAAGTAAAAGTCAGGCTGTCAGCACCCAACAGGTATAGGAGCGGAGTGCGGAGCAACAGCATCAGAACTCCTGATATCAGTCCAAAGCCAGCAGCGGCATAGAAGCAAAAAGAGCTGACACGGTGAAGACTCTCCTGGTCATTCTGCCCCAGCATACGGCTGAGCAGAGAACTGCCGCCCTGTCCAAAGATGTTGCCAAATGCCATGAGCAGGGTAAATACCGGAGCACAGAGGGAAACGCCTGCTACCAGCGCAGTGTTCTGAGTCAATGCGATGAAATAGGTATCTGTGATGTTGTAAATTATGCTAATGACCATACTGAACACCACAGGCAGAGCCAGGCTAAAATAAGCTTTACGAATAGAATTGGATTCAAAAATATTATTATTCATAGATTACCTCCATAATTTTTTCGGCCTTTATTATACAAATCAGGGTTGAAAAAGTTTGTGACATATGGCACAATAGTAAAAAATATTGGAGGATTATAGATATGGAAGTACTACACAACCCGGTGCAGCTGAAAAGCTATGTGGAAAGATATGGCATTGAGAAAAGATTTGCAACTTCAAATCTGCAATTCCGGCTGCTGCGCTTTGAGAGGGGGGAATTTCTGACAGCACCTAATAAGCGGCTGGATGAAATTTTGTTCCTGGTAGAAGGAAACGTGCAGATTTATCATGTGCATACGGACGGCAGCGTATCTCCTGTAGCTCCGGTTTATCCGGGGGATGTATTCGGAGATATGGAATTTGCTACGGGGAATCCAACTGCCTTTTATTCAGAAGTGATGAATACGGTTCTGTGCGTTGGACTTTCCCTCTCCCGTTATAGAGAAATTCTGAAGCAGGATGAGGTATTCCTTTTTGGGATTCTCCGTTCTCTGGGGAATAAGATGGAAGATTTTATGATGCTGGAAACCTCCAGTCAGAGCCTGGATGGACAGGTACTGTTTTATTTGGAACATTTTTGCCCGCAGGGCTGCATGCACAGCGTGAATGAGGCGGTGCTGCACCTGCATTGCAGCCGTCGGCAGCTGCAGCGGGTATTGAAAAAATTATGCGATGATGGGCGGATTGAGAAGCAGCGGCGGGGAACATATCGTTTAATGCCTCAGCGCATGCCGGAGCAGTGATTTCTACGTGAAGCTAATCTGGTTTTGGATTGGATTTACGAAACAATCAGAGGAGTTTAAGTCATGAATATTAACAACTTTAAGGTGACAGTTACGGAGCAATTTAGCAGGGGAGTGCATTTTTCGCACAATATCATCATCTGGTTTTTAATTAAAGGAACGGCACGAATCAATCTGATGCAAAAATCATATGGATTAAAGCAGGAGGATTTTTTGATCATTAATAAAAATTGGAGATATGAAATAGAAGAAACACAGGATTGCCTTGCGGCAGTAGTTGAGATCAGCTATTCTATGCTTTGTGAGGTGATGAATAAAAATATTGTCAGGTTTGATGGAAACTCCGTAGTGAATAAGGGTGTGAAATATGAAAAGTTCAGATATATTATGGGAGAGCTTTTGAATGAATATGCCATAAATTACGAAAATATTACTTTATCAAAACTAAGTAGTTTATATAAATTGTGTGATTATATGGTGCAGTATTTTGCTGTTGCAAGAATTCCGGCAGAAGCGTCATCCAATATGAAACTGGAAAACATCCTTGAATATCTTGAAAAAAATTATAATAAAAAAATATCTCTTGCAGAAATATCCTCTGAATTTTATATGGCTCCAACCTCTTTCTCAAGATATTTTCACAAAGAGATGGGTATGACTTATATGTCTTATCTAAATCAACTTCGGCTAAATATTGCGGAAGAGGCTTTGATTTATACAAATCATCCGATTACAGAAGTGGCTTTGGATACCGGATTTTCTAATATCTCCGGATTCAATAAAATGTTTAAGAAAGAATATGGTGTATCGCCGAGGCAATATAGAGAACAGTATAAAAAGGGGCATTCAAAAGAAGAAAAAGAAAACAAAAAGAAGGTAGAGGAATCTCTTGAAAAATACAGGAATCGTACCCGGTTGACCGTTGTTATGGAGCAAAGAGTGAAAGATATCGAAATATGTGCGGATACCGGGAACAGGGAATTGGTTGCCAACCCATGGACGAAGATGATTCATTTGGGGAATGCCTCCACGCTCCTGCTTGCAGAGTATCAGAAGCAGATATCAATTCTGAAGAATGAGCTTGGGTTTGAATATGGAGTGCTTACAGGAATCTTCTCCAGCGAGATGAAGTTAAGAAACGGCCATAATGTGGAGCAGATTAACTATAGTTATCTGGATAATGTACTGGACTGTTTAGTCGGAAATAATATTTATCCGGTAATATCGTTTGAAGATCAGGATCTTTCTATTATTAAAAGCAGTAAGGGAAAGGCGCCTTTGGAGTATGAGCTTTTTGAGTCCTATCAGGAATGTATATCCGTTATTGAACGTCTGATTCGTCATTTCGTGTATCGATACGGAAAAGAAGAGGTAAATAAATGGGAATTTGATCTTTGGTATAATGAGTTCCGGGAAGAAACCTTAAGTCTGCAAGTTGAATACAACGTTGTATGGGATGGGATCTATGAGTGTATCCGGTCCATATTACCTGATGCCCGGATCGGAGGCAGTGGGACAGGCCCCTCTGTGGGATATGACAGACAGATGGAGTTTTATCAAAAATGGAAACAGGCAAAAAACAGGCCGGATTTTATCTCTGTAAATATGATGCCGTATTATCAGTCGGAGAATCGCAAGGCGTTGGAACCCATACGGCGGGAACTCAAAGATTTCATCTTAGAGGATATGAATGAACTGAAAAGGGTTTTGGAACATACTGGTTTTTCAGAGGTTCCAGTTTGTGCGTTGATGTGGAACCTCAGTCTGGTGCAGAGAAATTATTTTAATGATACGTTGGCGAAAGCGGCGACCATGTTGTTGCAGATGACTCAGGCGATGCCAGAGATCAGCGCAGCCGCTTTTTATCCTGCAAGTGATCTTCAGGGTGGTGATTTCGATTCCGTAAATATTCTGAATGGGGCATGTGGACTTCTGAGTAAGGATGGAATCAGAAAGCCTGCATTCTATGCGATGAAATTTATGAACAGGCTGCTGAAATGTCAGATTTCAAAAGGGGAGCATCATATTATTACCACAGATGGAAGAGGAAATATGGCAATTCTTCTGTTTAACAGCAAAGGCCTGAATCATAATTACTATAGCAGACCGGAGGAGGAAATTGGTCTTGATGTAGTTGATAATATTTTCCTTGATTCAGATGTGCTGGAGATTACTTTAACATTGAGCAATATGAAAAATGGAAAATATCATATTCATAAACAGATTATTGGCGTTGGCTATGGAGATATATTGAATGAATGGAGACATATAGGGACAGAACTTCCGTTGACACTGGATGATATGAACTATATGAACCATAAATGTATTCCACATAGAGAAAATCATGAAGTTGATGTTAAGAATGAAAAACTGCTGCTGATAGAACGGTTGAATCCCCATGAGAGTATGCTGCTTGAAATAGAAGCAGCGAAAAATTGATTTTAAACAAAAAAATGGCAAGAAGGGAATATAAAGATGTAAAATATTATCCTTTCTTGCTTTTTTATTGCCCAAATTGTTAAGAAACAATAGGAATGAGCTATTTAATACGTAGAGAATCAGGCAAAAAAGTATTATGATTTCTACAGAAGTTGTAAAGAAGATTTACAAAAATGAAAGGCGGTAAATAAGATGTCAAACAAGTTACAAAATCCAATCATTCCAGGATATTATCCGGATCCATCCATTTGTCGTGTGGGTGACGATTTCTATCTGGCAAGTTCCAGCTTTGAAATGTGTCCGGCGGTACCGATCTTCCACAGTAAAGATCTGGCACACTGGGAACAGATCGGACATGCTGTATCCATGCAGAACGGATTCCATATGGAGAAAAATGTCGGCGTCGGCGGCGTAATGGCGCCTACCCTGCGGTATTATAACGGCGTATTCTACATGCTCAACGCAAACTTCAGCCACAAGGGAAATTATATCGTAACAGCGACGAATCCTGCAGGGCCATGGTCGGACCCGCATTGGCTGGACGACGTTCCGGGAATTGATGCTTCTCTGTTTATTGATGATGACGGACAGGCATATGTAATGGGTACAGGAGATGTATGGGATAACGGTGCAGGAAAGATGGAGCGGGGAATCTGGCTTGCAAAATTTGATCTTGAGAACTTCCGCATGGCTGGCGAGCCGTTTACGATATTCAACAGCGCGATGCGTGACGCGTTTGCTCCTGAAGCACCGCATCTGTATCATGTCGGCGAATACTACTATCTGATGATTGCGGAGGGCGGAACAGATCATTATCATTCCGTTGTTGTCGCGAGAAGTAAAGAATTGTTTGCCTTCTATGAATCTAACCCTGCAAATCCTGTGATGACGCACCGCCATATGGGATTCAGGTCACCGATTATCAATGTCGGTCATGCAGACATGGTGGAGCTGCCGGACGGAAGCTGGTATGCGGTGATGCTGGCATCCCGGCTGATTGACGGAGAGTGTAAGAATCTGGGAAGAGAGACCTTTATCTGCCCGGTTGTGTGGGAGCGTGGCTGGCCGCTGTTCAGCCCCGAGACCGGAAAAGTGGAATGGGAGTATGACGCACCGGAGTGTCTGCCCTGGACAGAATATCCGGCAGAGGAGACCTTTGATGATTTTGACAGCGAAAAATTGAATATGTACTGGGTATTCTGGGGAACGCCTTATGAGAAATTCTATGAAATCAGGGATTCCAGATTATCTCTGCGCTGTATCAGGCAGCCGATGGTGGAGGATCTGCGGTCGATGAATTTCGGCAAAGTGCTGAGCAAAGAACACTATGTTGCTTTCCTGGCCAGAAGACAGCGTCAGATGGACACCACAGTGACCTGTCAGATGACATTTACTCCGCAGGAGACAGAGAGTGCCGGGCTGGCCGTGGCACAGGCGATGAATCATCAGTATCATCTGGAACGGGCCGTGGAGAATGGACAGCAGGTGGTGCGTCTGATTCTGACGACAGCAGATTATACGGGAGCACCGTATTTCCCGGGATTCGCCAGCGAGACATACCGGGAGGTGGTTGCATCTGCGGCATGGGATAAGCCGGAAATTATTCTCCAGATTAAAATGGAGCATGAAAAGTTTACAGTCAGCTATGGAGAAACAAAAGAGACGCTTCAGGAACTCTGCGTGGCTGATGGCAGAAAGATCAATCCGGAAAAAGTAGGCTGTATGTGCGGAACGCTGCTTGGCATGTTTGCAACCGGCAATGGTGCAGACAGCGAGAATCGGGCGGAATTCGACTGGTTTGAGATGATTTAAACCGTCTAAAAGGCAAGAAAGGAACAAAAAAATATCGAATCTTATCCTTTCTTACCTTTTTGTTACGGAAAGCAGCAAGAAATGATAGAAATAGGATATTTGGTATGTGGTAAGTTGTGCGGAAAAATATTATGATTTCTATACAATAAATCATAAAGGAGAACGAAAATGAGTACGACAAATAGTGGAAAAACAGATGTTAAAATTCCCATGATTAAGAAAATCGGTTATGGGTTCGGAGAGTTTGGAGGTACGCTGTCGTGGACGTTGATCAGTTCTTATCTGACAGTCTATTATTCCGATGTTGTAGGCCTGGCTCCGGCTGTCATATCAGTGGTAATGCTGATTGCGCGTATCTGGCAGGCAGGATGCGATCCGGTTTTTGGTGCGATTGCGGAGAACACGCATAGTAAATTAGGAAGGTATCGCCCCTATATTTTATATGGTGCGCCCTTGCTGGCCCTGTTTAACTGTCTGACCTTTTTAAATCTGGATATTCCAAACGGATTAAAAGCAGTATGGTGTACGGTTACCTATCTGCTGTGTGCAACCGCTTTTTCCTTTGCAAACGGTGCGGTTACGTGTGTTGTCAACTCTATGACATCGCTCAATGAAGAGCGTGTTTCCTGCAATGCGGTAAAAGGAGTAATATCAAGCATTGGTGGAATGATTGTGAGTGGAGTTACGATGCCATTAATTTTAAAGTTTGGAAATGGAAATGCATCATCGGCGAAAGGATATTTTTTGACAGCATTGATTTTCTCAATTTGTTCCATTCCGTGCTTTTTCTTCTGTTTTACGTCAGTGAAGGAAGTACTGGGCGGCGGAAGGTCTTCGGAGGCCCCTAAACAGAATGTGATCGTTATGGTTCTGAGCTCTTTTGTGAAAGCCTTTAAAGACAGGAATGTAGCATGGCTTATGATTGCCATGATGGTGTATCTCACAGGTATTTTTGGAAGAATCGGAGTTATGGTATACTATTTTATCTATGTTCTGCAGGATCCAATGGGGATGGCCGCTTTTGGAACCGCAATGACTGCCGGAATGCTTGTAGTGAATTTCTATGCACCGTTCTTACTTAACAAAATCGATAAGAAATATGTAGGCGTGTTATCCTGTGTTTTACAGATCGCATGCTGCGTGACGTTCTTCTTCATGGGAGAGGCAAAAACTCCAAGTATAATTATTGCAGTTGTAGGATTTATCTATGGAGCTACCAATATCGTTACCTTAACATCCGTTTCCCTTGTGGGTGAATTGATTGATGATAACTGGCTTCGCACAGGAGAAAGATCAGATGGAGTGATTGTATCTGCGATTTCTTTTTCAACGAAAATTGCCAATGCCATTGGAGGAGCGATCGGAATTGTATTACTGGGAGCAGTTGGATTTGTTGCAAACAGCGAAATGGAAGCCGCAACTTTGACGAAGATGAATGCTGTGATTAATTTTGGCCCCGCACTTATGTTTGCTTTGGCGATCATACCGTTTATGATGATCAAAATGACAAACGAGAAGAGCCGTGAGAATGAGCAGCTGATTAAAGAAAAATATTCCAATTAAGAATGGTCGTGTACCTTGAGAAAAATTTATTGATGAAAAAGGAGAAAATTATGAGTATTTCGGAAATCAGAAAAGACAGCAAGGGAATCCCTACATTGTATGTAAACGGTGAGCCATTTTTCTGCTATAGCGGAGAAGTGCATAATTCAAGCGCATCCGATTTGACCTATGAAAGAAAATATGATAAATAAAAGTAAAGGCATTCCTATTTGGCGTAAAATCGGATATGGGATGGGCGAGGCCGGTTCACAGCTCTCGTTTACGTTAATCACTTCTTATTTGACAGTATATTATTCAGACGTTGTAGGATTGACGGCTGTGGCAATATCTGTAATTATGCTTGTGGCAAGAATATGGGATGCAATCAATGATCCAATGTTTGGAGTGATTGCCGAAAATACACACACAAAATGGGGAAGGTTCCGCCCGTACATTATCTTTGGGGCGCCGGTTCTTGCATTGTTTAATTGCCTGACGTTCCTGAATCTGGATATCCCAGGTGTATGGAAAATATTGTGGTGTGGATTTACATATATTGGATGCGGAATGGCTTTTACTGCCGTAAACCTTTCTGTGGGATGTCTTGCGAATTCCATGACCACTGTAAACAGAGAAAGAGTGTCCTTAAATGCATATAAAGGTGTAATCAGTGGCCTGACCACGGTGATTATTAATGCGGTCACCATGCCGCTCATCCTCTATTTTGGAAATCAGTCAACCTCCTCAAGCCGGGGCTACTTTATGGCTGCTGTGATTTTCTCTGTTGCGAGTGTCCCCTGCCTGTGGATCTGTGCGGCTTCATCAAAAGAAGTTGTGTCTTCCGGAAGGAGACAGAAGAGGTAGAGTGCTGTGAGGGCTTTGCTGCGTTCCTTCCAATATGTTTTGGAGGACAGAAACGCAATGCTGCTGATTCTGGCCATGTTTGTATTTTTGACAGGGTTATTCGGCAGACTAGGAATTATGGCGTATTACTTCATTTATGTACTCCAAAAACCGATTCTTTTGGCTACATTTGCTACAGCAATGTCGGTCGGAAGCATGGTTGTAAATTTATATGCTCCGTTCCTTCTGAATAATATTGATAAAAAATGGATAGGTGCAATATCTGCGGTTGTTCAATCTCTTTGCTGCGTGGTATTTTTCTTCCAGGGACAAATGGGAGCGGGATTTTCGGTTGTAATAGTAGGCTTTGTATATGGAGCAGCTAATGTTGTACCCCTCGTTTACACTACTATGGGAGCAGAGATTATAGATGATAACTGGCTGCGGACAGGAATCAGATCGGACGGGATTATCTATTCGTGTATTTCCTTTTCAACAAAATTGGGAAATGCAATTGGCGGGGCAGTTGGTATTGTAGCGCTTTCTGCAGTTGGGTATGTAGCAAACGCCCAGATGCCAGCGGCAGTTCTTACAAAAATGAACGCGGTAATTAATTTTGGTCCCGCTGCTTTCTTTTTGATCAGTGCTGTATTATTTGCATTAAACGGCATGACAAATAAAAAGGGAAGGGAAAATGAAGAGAAAATCGGAGCGATGCAGCAGGAAACAAGTCAGTCATAAAACAGAGAGGAAACCGGAAATGAGGGTCAATAAAATATTTCAGAATGGATGTATTCTGCAGAGAAACAAAAAAGTCCCTGTATGGGGCGAGGCTGAAAACGGATGTGAAATTACGGTTCTGTTTTCAGGACAGGAGAAATCAACACGTGCTGTCGGGGGAAAATGGTATGTTGAGTTAGATCCAGTGGATGTTCTTCGAAACGAGACCATGATCATCAGAAGCAAAGATGAGGAAATATGTATTGAAGACATATCCGTAGGTGAGGTATGGCTGGCGGCAGGGCAGTCTAATATGGAATTGTGGATGCACTATGACAGGGATCTCCCGGAGGTGTTATCCGATCGGAATCATAGGCTGTAATTATGGCGGCTC
>Ga0129308_1003658_pt1 | contig 10690 bp, 8 predicted proteins | sample L827metagenome_FD_94440 | JGI IMG/M metagenome (GOLD analysis project Ga0129308, IMG submission 94440) | Ring-tailed lemur group fecal microbial communities from Wisconsin, USA - L827 metagenome | ecosystem: Host-associated > Mammals > Digestive system > Large intestine > Fecal | place: USA... | reverse complement strand
TTTTTTGAGTTTTCTTCTAAGCAATTTAGCAAAGTGGAGATGACAGGTCCGTGATGTGCATATTCTAAAATTTGGAAGCAGTCTTTCCAAGTATTTTGGATGGTCGTTTTATCTGCCATAAGCCAAGTTGCCTTTTCTGTCTGAGAAAAGTTTGGATATTGTTCTGTCAAAATATCTCCGATACTGTGAAAATGAGAGATAGCATTTTTGGCGTCGGCTTTTATCGTTAAAAACTGTTCTACCTGTTCCTCCGTGGGAGCTGGAAGATTCATATATCCATTGTCACTATTATTTTTTAAAAAATTAATCATTTTATAGAGAGCGTCCGCCGTATTGACTTCGATAAAATTAGGGTCTGCCAGTTTAGCATAGTCAGTCTCGATAAAATGATATAAATCCTGGACTGTTAGATAACCGAAATAGCTCATCACACAGTAAGTTGGGTCTAGAGTTTTTGGACGTTCTCTATCTCCCTCAAACTCATTTGGATAGGAGATTCTCCAGTATTTGTAAATATCTCTCAAATAATGATACTGGCATCGGTCAGAATCAGAATTACATGTATCGGTGATAACTGTGATAGAGACATCTTGTCCATAAATTTTTTGAGCTCGCTGTTGAATTTCATACTGCATTAATAATAAGTCATCGATATTGGAGGGATGCTCCAAATAATATTTTTCAAATAGTAGGACAGCTGAGGCAATCCAAACAGCATCGGACTGCTCTAAACGAGTCTGAGAGCAATAGTCAATATGACTCATATAGGCAGTATAATTTTGCTCAAGCTCAGGCTCTAAATATTCTAGCGCCTCTGCGAGTGCAGGCTGAAGCTTCCATTCAAGCGTTCCCTCCTTTGTCATACGTCCCCAAAAAATTAAATACCACCAGTACTCGTTGCCTTGTAGATCCACCTCCTCCAAAAAGCCATTTGGACGTCCGAGTTTTTCGCCCAGAGCATTCATGCGGTCCAGATAATAGCTTTCTTCTTTATTATGGTGAAAACAAAGTTGGCTAATTGGAGCTGCATGGTTAGAGGAGGAAAAAATTTCCTTTAAAATAGATAAATCTGTGGAGTCCACTAAGACGGGAGTCGATAAAATTTTTTCCCACTGTTCTACGGAGTATCTGCCTCCTATTTTATATTCACCGTAGTATTCTTTGTCGCGAAGTAATTGTTTTTCTGTAGGCATAAAAGTTCTGCTACACAAAATGTGTTCAAATAGATACAGTTTGCGATTTTTTCTTATTCAACGTGTCCGATTTTGGAATAATCTTATACAGATTACCTTACTTTCGTTTGATATAACACTCCAAAGGCTTAAATTCCCCATATAGCCATAGGTACATTTTTCATTTAAGATTATGCTAATTTGAATTTAGCTGTATCTCTTAAATTATAACTTGCATTGAAATCTCTATCTTCTTTATAACCGCAACATTCACATTGATAAACCCTGTCTGAAAGTTTTAAGTCGGTTTTTAGATTTCCACAGGAATGACAGACTTTAGAAGATGGATAAAATCTGTCTGCTATTCTAAGTTCTATATTGTATCGCTTACATTTATTACATTTATATGTAAGTTTATTTCTAAATTCATAGAACTTTTGATTGGCTATCGCTTTTGACAAGTGCTTATTTCTCATCATTCCTTTTATATTTAAATCTTCTATTGTAATAAAACTTGGTTTTTGTTTTATTAAGTCAGAGATAACTTTATTGATATAATCGGTACGAATATTGGTAAGCCTTGCGTATATTTTTTGTATCTTTATTTTCTGCTTATTTATATTTGAACGTGTAGCAGTCCCTCCTTTCTTTTTTAAAAATTTAAATTTTCTTGAGAGTTTTTTCTGTTCTCTTTTTAATTTCTTTTCTAATCTATGGACTTCTTTGGTCTTATTCCTGTTTTTAAAAATTAGACCATTACTGCAAACAGCAAAATCTTTTAATCCCAAATTTATTCCTAAATATATTTACATACATATATCAATGTTTTTAATAACTTATTCCTTATCCTTTAATTTTATTATGTGATATTAAAGCCAAAATATCTTTAGCTCAATATCATTATGTGATTTTTGTCAAGTATGTTTAGATAGAATCTAGAGTATAAACCGTCTAGTGTTTATAGAAAAATAGGCGGTATTTTATGTTATAAGTATTAGTTGGTCAGTTTAATAGTTGTTGATAAAAGTATATTACAAATTGTGAAAAAAATAAATAGAAAAGGCTAACTATGTTGACTTTAAAAATTGATTCTGATATGATTTTAGTAAATTGGGTACTTAAACCTGATGAAAAATGGAAAATTGATTCGAATAAAAATAAGATAAAAGAAAAGAGAGAAAAGATGGTTTTTGGAGTAATTTTAGCAGGTGGCACGGGAAGCCGAATGGGAAATGTAGAAAAACCAAAACAGTACTTAAAGATAGCAAATAAGCCTGTTATTATTTATACGATTGAAAAGTTTTTTATACATGATGAGTTTGAAAAGATTATTGTTTTATGTCCAAGCGCCTGGATCGGTCATACCAAGGGATTGATAAAACAATATTTTCACGATAATGATAAAATTGTAGTGATGCAAGGAGGAACTACAAGAAATGAGACGATTATGAGATCAATTGATTATATTGAGGATCGATACGGTCTGGAGGAAGATACAGTTATTGTAACACATGATTCTGTGCGCCCTTTTGTCACATATCGTATTATTAAGGAAAATATTGCATATGCTTCTCAATATGGTGCATGCGATACAGTAATTCCAGCTACAGATACAATTGTGGAGAGTCAAGATGGAGACTGCATCTCAAATATTCCAGATAGAAGAATGATGTATCAGGGACAAACCCCGCAATCTTTTAAGGCGAAAATGTTAAAAGAACATTATTTGTCCTTATCAGAAGAAGAAAAAGAAATTTTGACAGATGCTGCCAAAATTTGTGTCATAAAAGGAGAAAGAGTTCATCTAGTACAGGGAGAAGTTTCTAATATAAAGATTACGTATACGTATGATCTAAAGGTTGCGGAAATTTTAGCTAAAGGAGATATTATATGTTAAATACAGTATATCGTCTTGTGGCTCCAAGAAGATTTGAGATGGCATTATCGGAAATTGATTTATTTGGTGATGAGGTGCTTGTGAGACCGACGCATTTATCTATTTGCCATGCAGATCAGAGGTACTATCAGGGATTAAGACCAGATGAGATTCTCTCTAAAAAACTTCCAATGGCTCTGATTCATGAGGCAGTCGGAGAAGTTGTCTATGATGCCAAAGGAGAGTTTTTGCCAGGAACCTCTGTTGTTATGATTCCAAATACACCGACAGAGGAGGACAAAGTAATTGCAGAAAATTATTTAAGAAGCAGTAAGTTTCGCGCGAGCAACTGTGACGGTTTTATGCAAGAGTTAGTGGCCATGGGAAGAGATAGGATTATTTCAATTCCAGAAGAGATTGATAAGACAGTGGCTGCTTTTACAGAACTTGTCTCGGTAAGTGTGCATGCTCTTAGAAGATTTAATCGATTTGCACATGAGAGGAGAGAAACGGTAGGAATTTGGGGAGATGGAAATTTAGGCTATATTACAGCCATCTTCTTCAAAGTCATGTTTCCAGATACGAAGCTTTATATTTTTGGAGTGAACGAGGAAAAGCTCTCTTATTTTACATTTGCAGATGATGTATTTTTAACGCGAGAAATACCGAGAGATTTAAAGTTGGATCATGCATTTGAATGTGTTGGAAATGCCGCTTCTCAAAAGGCGATAAATCAGATTATTGAGTATATCGCTCCAGAAGGAGCAATTGCTATATTAGGAGTTTCAGAGTATGCAGTCCCGATCAATACTCGGATGGTGTTGGAGAAGGGATTACATCTTTTTGGAAGCAGTCGAAGTGGAAGGGATGATTTTGAAAAGACAGTACAGATATATAGAAAGAATCCAGAAGTATTAGAATATCTTAGTAATCTTGTTGGAGCTCAAGTAGAGATAAAGTCTATCGAGGATATGACAAAGGCGTTTGAGATGGATATACAAAAAGTAATTGGAAAGACTATTATGTTATGGAATAAATAGTTATTATCATTTAAAGTACATAAAATAGTAGTCGAATGGAATCAAGGAAGTTCTCCACTTTAATGTGTAGAGCATTAAGTGGCAAAGTGGATTGTAAATATCCGCTAAGGTCTAAGATAAAGGAAAGAAGAGACAAATAGGGAGTAGACAGATGGATAAGAAAAATAAAAATATAATACAGAGGTTTTTGGAATTTTTCTCACAGCTTATATATGCGTTTTCTTTTTATGCACAGGAGTTAAAAGAAAAGGTTTTTGGAGGAGAAAAAAAGTCAAATAAAGTAGAAAAATCAAAGAAAAAGCCCGAGAGAAAAGAGTATTCACATTCTCCGAGTACAAAGAAAAAGACGAGGTCGACGAATATTTCTAATTCGCCAAAGCCAAACCAAAGGTCAAAATCAAACCAGACTAAGACAGTGAGACAAGTAGATATTGAAGATATTTTAGAGGCAATACAGGAAGAACAAAGACAACAGGAGAAAACCAAAAATATTTCTAATATTTATGAGGTAAACTCACAGAGCAAGCCAAAGTCACATATCACGGAGATTTCTCTAGAAGAAATTAGAAAAAGAAGAGAGGGTGCCCAGCAACAAAAGAAAGAAGAACCTCTTAGATTTGAAGATAAAGTAAAAAGAGAACCAAAAAAGACAGAATCTGTACATAAAACAGAGGTGTCAAAGGCGAAGTCTGAGATAGAAAAAAAGACTGAGAAGAAAGAGGTACCAAAGAAACAAACAGTAAAAAAAGAAAAATCAGAGACAAGTTGGATAAAAAAGCAACTAAAGAATTTAGAAGAGCTAAAGAAAAAAAGAGAAGAAGCTGCTAAGAAGGATTTATCCGAGGAAGAGGTGGAGAAAGAGAAGCCAATTGAGAACGTACAAAAGATAGAAGAAAAAGAGCAGAGTGAGTTTGAAAAGACGGAAGAGAAATTTGGCAAAGTTGCTGAAAAAGAGATGTCTACAAAGCAAAAGAAGATAAATCAGGATGAGACGCTAGAAGAGCTAAAGAAAAAACAAGAAGAGCAGCTTGAATTCATTCGCAGAAGACAGCAAGAGCAAAGACAGATAGAGGAGCAAAAAGCGCAGTTTGAGGAGTTGAGAAAAAAACAGCAAGAGCAAAATAGACTACAAGCTGAGGAGAGAAAGAAAAAAGAGCAAGAGCAGCTTGCGGAAAAATTAAAAAGACAGCAAAGGCTAGAAGAATTACAAAGGAAAGAGCAAGAAGAAATTCAAGCTCTAAAAAGAGAAAAAGAGCAGGCTGAGTTAGAGCTGAGCAGAATAAGGCAACAAGAAAAAGAGCAGTTAGAAGTTTTAAAAAGAAAACAGCAGGAAAAAGAGCAGCTAGAGCGTTTGAGACTTGAGCAGGAGGAAAAAGAACGCCAGGAGGCATTAAAACTTGAGCAGGAGGAAAAAGAACGCCAGGAGGCATTAAAACTTGAGCAGGAGGAAAAAGAGCGCCAGGAGGCATTAAAACTTGAGCAGGAGGAAAAAGAGCGCCAGGAGGCATTAAAACTTGAGCAGGAAGAAAAAGAACGCCAGGAGGCGTTAAGACTTGCACAGGAGCAAAGAAAACGTCGAGAAGAGTTAAGACTAGCGCAGGAGGAAAAGAAACGCCAGGAAAATTTAAGACTTGTTCAGATGGAAAGAGAGCGTCAGGAAGCGTTAAGACTTGCACAGGAGGAAAAGAAACGTCAGGAAGCCTTAAGGCTTGAGCAGGAAGAAAAGAAACGCCAGGAAGCATTAAGGCTTGAGCAAGAAGAAAAGAAACGCCAAGAAGAGTTAAGACTCGTTCAGGAAGCAAAAAAACAAAAGGTATCTGTTGAAGAGAAGACAAAATCTATGCAATCTTCAGATATAGAAGAAGATAGAAGTATAGAAGAACAGAATATGGAGTTTTTGGAGGATGAGCCAGTAAATAAAGATGCTCAGATGACCAAGAAGAGAGATTTTCGATGGATTCGAAATGGAGCCGTGGCTGCAATTTTTGTAATCGTCCTTATGATAGGCGGTAACCTATTTGGAAACAAAATTTCTTCTAATATCAATACGGAATCTACAATAGAAGCAGTATCAGAAGAAGATGAAAATTCATCTGTTTCTCAGGAAGAAGGTAGTGTGACACTTACTTTTGTGGGAGATCTTATTTGTCATATGCCGCAATTTCGAGATGCATATGATGTAAAAACTGGGGAATATAATTTTTCAAAATGTTTTTCTCAAGTTGATCAGTACTTGCAAGAGCCAGATTTAACAATTGGTAATTTAGAGACAGTATTTGCAGGAAAAGATCAAAACTATAGTGGTTATCCAGCTTTTAATACACCAGATGATTTAGCTAGAACCTTAAAAGAGGTAGGGTTTGATGTTTTGACAACAGCAAATAATCATAGCTTTGACCGAGGGGAAAATGGAGTAGTGAGAACGCTTGATGTATTAGATGACGTGGGAATTAGTCATATGGGAACCTATAGAAATGCACAAGAAAAGCAAAATATTGTAATAAAAGAAGTAAATGGCATTAAAATTGCTTTTGTATCTTTTACTGCTTTTACAAATCAAGGTGCAGATAATGCTGCAGCCCATATTAATTATTTAACACAAGAGGAAGTAAATAGTCAAATTCAGCTTGCCAAGGCGCAAAATCCAGATTGTATTGTTGCAATGCCGCATTGGGGTGAGGAATACGAGACAGTGCCAAACGATGCACAAAAAGAAGCGGCAGATATGCTTATCGAGGCAGGAGCAGATATCATTGTTGGAAGCCATCCTCATGTAATTCAAAAAATGGGTAAAAAGAAAGTAACAGGATCAGATGGAAATACAAGAGAAGTATTTGTGGCATATTCTTTAGGTAATTTCATTTCAAATCAAAATAGTGAATATACAAGAGATGAGGTTATCCTTAATTTGACAGTGAGAAAGGGTGCAAATGGCGTATACATTGAAAAGATTGGATATCGTCCAGTATATATGAATAAACAGGGAACAGGAATAAATACAAAGAATTTCCAGCTTATTGATATTATAACATATAAAAAAGAGTTTACTCAGGGTGGAGATGAGGAGGCACAAAATCTTTATAATACAGTGCAAGGTTCAGAAGAACATATAAAGATGCTTTTAAGAGGAGAGGCAGTGGAAGATGAAAATGCAAAAGAGATAGAGGCATCGGCTACAGAGGTAGAAACAACAACTAGTCAAGTTGGCAGCTCTGTAAATAGTACACAGACAACAAGTGGGTCGTCTACAGAGATGACAACGGCACAGATGAGTGATTCAGTCACAACGACGGGAAGCAGCCAGACGACTGCCGCTTCCGCATCGACAACTATAAATTAATAATGATAAATAAAAGGATTTCATGAATATAAAAGTGAATTGACGTCCCGAATGTTAGAGTTCTAAGTCTAACTTTTAGGGCAGTTCCAATATTATGAAGTTCTTTTATTTTTTATTTTATTGTGCATTTCAACATAAGTGTTTTACACTGAAAATAGGTAGATACTACATAGAAATAAAATGACGAATTTTGTAAAATGAAAAGAAAATATGGAAAGAGGATTGGTAAAGTACGAATGCTCAAAATTGCAGTATGGGATAGAGATGAAATATTTTTGCAAAACTTTCGAGAAGAAATAATGAGATTTGGAAAAGAAAAACAGATGAAAATTCTAGTAAAAAGTTTTCAAAATATATTTCAATTAGAAGAAGCTTTAGCACAACAATTCCAAATTTTTTTCTTAGATATAACAACTATTCAAATGGAGAGAGAAGAAATTATTCATTTTATAAAAAAGAGAGATAGAAAAGCGTATATTATCTTCATAGGCTCTAATCATGAACAACTATTAGGAAATCGTGAAGGTAGAGTAATAAAATATTTGATAAAACCGATATCATATAAAGTATTAAAAAATGAAATAAAAAGAGCAATACGTGTACTAGGAATCCGAAAAGAGGAAGCAGTTATTTTAAAGAGTAGAAATAGTTGGCATAGAATTTATTTGTCAGATATTCGATATATTGAGACAGCTGGTAGATTTACAAGGATACATACAGAAAACGGAATTTTAGAGACGAAGAAGAGAATGAAGGAATATGAAGAGATTTTAAAAACGAAAGATTTTGTTCGATGTCATAATAGTTATATTGTTAATTTAAGATATATACAAGAAATTAAAAAGTTTGAGGCAATCTTAGAGACAGGAGAGCGGGTATTCATTAGTAAGGCAAGAAAGAAAATTACAAAGGAAAAATTTATAGAATATATAGGAAATGTTGTGTAAAAAGCGAAAAAAACTCTCACGGATAAAAAATATATTTTGTGAGAGTTTCTTTTAGTTTATGTAAAATACGAGTATATAATATTAAATTCAGAAAAAATATTTTTGTAGGAGAGAAAGTTCAAGCTGTGAGAAGTGATGATTTTATCCTAAAAATAACTGCATCAATGGTTTTCGTTTAAATCTGTGAAATCATTGTCAGAATCCTCATTCTCTTTATCAGCAAAATCTTCTATAGCTTCTTCTCCATAGTAGAGATCTTCATCATATTCTTCATCCTCTTCCTCGTCAATGTCAACTTCATCTGGTAGAGCATAAACGCTAGATTCTTCACTTGAAGTGCTAGGAGTGAAATCATTTTCTGTTGCCTCTATAGAAGTAGTGAATTGGGATTTTGTTTTTGTGTTTTCTGCTGGAGTGTTTATATCTTCTTTTTTATGACAAGAAGTCATAGAAAACAAAAAAAGAAAAATAAAGAATAAGATAAAAAAATTTCTTTTCATACGAAATTCCCCCTCATTTATTTTTCTCTTAGTATAGCACGAAGCAATTTGTTTGTCGATTGAAAAAGAAGAAAAACTTTGGTATTATAAAAGCGTACCTGTCTGGGCATACTATGTCTTATATTTTATGGGAGTAATTAGTGAAGATAAATAGATGCCATAAAGGAAGAATATTGCCCTTTCTTTGCGGCTGTGTTTGAATCCCAAATAAGGTATAGCTTAAATTAAGGAAAGGAAGAAAAGATGAAAGAGAGTAAGTATTCAATAAAAGCTGCTGAATTATTTAAAGAAGGATATAACTGTTCTCAAGCTGTGTTACTTGCCTTTTCGGACAAATATACGATGGATCAAAAACAAGCTGCAAAGCTTGCATCCTCTTTTGGTGGAGGTATGGGAAGATTGAGAGAAGTTTGTGGAACAGTGAGCGGAATGTTTATGGTTGCAGGATTATTATATGGTTATGATGATTCGAAAGCTAACGAGGAAAAGACAGAGCATTATAAGAGAATTCAATATTTGGCCAAGAAGTTTGAGGAGGAACAAGGTTCTATTATATGTCGTGAATTATTAGGACTTGATGTGAAAAGACAGACCTATGTACCTGAGAAGAGGACAGAGAATTATTATAAAAAAAGACCATGTGTTGAGTTGGTTGCTTTTGCAGCGGGTTTATTGGAAGAATACATAAATGAGATCGAAAAGAAAAATTCTTGACGGATAATTAGAGAGCGAATATACTATAGTTGAAGTCAGTATTTTTAGGAGGAATAGATATGTCATATAAACAAATAAAAATAGAAGACCTGGAGTTTAATCCTTTTTCCAAAATTGGAAAACAATGGATGCTTATTACAGCTGGGACAGAGGAAAAATTTAATACGATGACAGCAAGCTGGGGAGGAGTCGGTGTAAACTGGGGGAAAAATGTAGTTACTACCTATATTCGTCCACAGCGTTATACAAAGGAATTTGTTGATGCCAATGAGACATTCACGATTTCTTTTTATGGAGAAGAGTGGAAAAAAGCATTGAATATATGTGGTAGTATTTCTGGAAGAGATGAGGATAAGGTTGCTAAGGCAGGATTAACTCCTTATTTTGTGGATAATACGGTGGCTTTTTCTGAGGCAGAGATGATTTTAGTTTGTAAGAAATTATATCAGACTGTATTGGAGCCAGAGGGATTTTTAGAGAGTGAGAAAGAATTGGATGGTAAATGGTATCCACAAAAGGATTATCACACAATGTATATATCAGAAGTATTAAGGGTATTAATAAAAGAATAGAGAGAAATAGTGCATAGATAGAAAGGAATAATAGCATGAAAAAAATTGCCGTTGTTACAGATAGTAACAGTAGTATGAGTCCAGAAGAAGCAAAGAGTATCGGAGTATTTTTTATTTCTATGCCTTTTTTCATTGACGGAGAACTTTTTTTTGAGGGAAAAGATCTCACCCAAGAGAAATTTTATGAAATGCTAAAAAATGATATAGATATTTCTACTTCTCAGCCATCTCCTGGAGAGATTACGAACTTATGGGATGAAATTTTAAAAGAGTATGATGAGATTGTTCATATTCCAATGTCCAGTGCGTTAAGCAGTTCTTGTCAGACCGCTAATATGTTGGCGGAGGAGTATGATGGAAGAGTTTTTGTTGTAAATAATAAAAGAATCTCTGCTACTCAGAGGCATTCTGTATTAGATGCTCTTTCCATGATAGCAAAAGGATATGATGGAGCAAAAATTAAAGAGATTTTGGAAAAAGAAGGATTAGAATCAAGTATTTATATTGCCCTGGAAACTCTAAAATATTT
>Ga0129308_1003657_pt1 | contig 10690 bp, 9 predicted proteins | sample L827metagenome_FD_94440 | JGI IMG/M metagenome (GOLD analysis project Ga0129308, IMG submission 94440) | Ring-tailed lemur group fecal microbial communities from Wisconsin, USA - L827 metagenome | ecosystem: Host-associated > Mammals > Digestive system > Large intestine > Fecal | place: USA... | reverse complement strand
TCTTCCTTACTCCGTTTCCCTGAAAAGATCAGCTTATTCTGTACAACCCAGCTAATCAGGAACAGAATGCCTTCCGTCAGGAGCTTTGCCGGGTATGTTGGTACTCCGGCGAGCAATACCAACCCGCTCAATACCAAATTGTTCAATATCAGGATACCAAGCGCCAGCGCCAGATAGGAAAGGCCGATCTGCACAGAGCCTCTTCTGTGAAATACGAAGCGGCAGTTCATCCGATAATTATAATAGCCGCTAAGAATTCTCGCCCCCACATTGCTTGCCGTTACAGCCCACGCTGCCTTCGGGAGCAGCAGGGTAAAGAGGACAAACAACGCATAATCCAACAAAAAGCTGGAGAAGGAAGACAGTCCAAACTTCAGGAGCGCTTTATAAATTCGGACAGAGTCCCGTACTGTACGAAAATGTGAGCAGCTATTTTCTGCGTCATGGTAGATGGTCTGAATGGGAACCTCACGAATCTCGATCTGGCCCTTCGCGCAGTGCATCAGCGCGTTTGTTTCATATTCATACCGGTCTCCCGGAACCTCCAGCATGGTATCCAGCAGCAGCGGCGTGAAGGCGCGAAGCCCCGTCTGCGTATCGCTGACATAGACGCCGGAGAGGGCGTGGAATACGCTTCGGGTAATCTTGTTTCCCATTCTCGACTTCCATGGCATGCGCCCATCCACCATTCGGGCACCGAGAACCAGGGCATTGGGATGTGCCGCTGCTTCTTCCAAAAGCCGCAGCATATCTTCTGTTTTATGCTGGCCGTCTGCGTCCATAATTCCGATTACGGAGCAATGCCACAGTTCTTCCCTGATATAGCGCAGGGCTGTCTTTATCGCAGCTCCTTTTCCAAGATTTTTCTCATGGCGAAGCACAATGCTCGTTTCTTCCACATTCCGGAATGTCTGGCTGCAGGATGTGTCGCTTCCGTCATCGACCACCAATACCAGGTTGTGCTGTTTCCAATTTTCCAGAACAAGCGTCTCTAGCTGTTCATCCGGATTGTAAGCCGGAATAATCACGACTTTTCCCATATCGGATCCATCCTTTCTGTTTGCGCCCCTGCAGAGCAGGGGCTTATTGCATCAAATGCCCGCTTTTCCTTCTCCTGTTCTGATTCATATCATTGGCGTCATCCTACCGAATCAGAATAAATTCCGCTTACACGGGAGATAAACAAAAGATAAAATTCTGCAAGCGTCCGGCCCAAAAGAAAACCTCTGACGCAGATTTGCGTCAGAGGTTCCTTGTGTTTTATCAGCTTGTGCTACAAATGGCGGATTTTTCTGACCGTGGTCAAAAGGGATTTCCCGTTCCAGAGTCCAAGGATGACAAGACAGGTAAGCTGGGCAATGTACCATCCGGGAAAACTCTTCATAGCCAGTATGGTCTGTACGGTCAAAACGAGGAAATTTCCCAGAAAATTTCTGGTATAAAGTCGAAAGGGGAGTAGTCTCCGGGCCGTCGCCACCCGAATGATGAAAGACAGCAGATAACTCGCTGCCGTAGCAATGGCCGCGCCCTGAATACCGATGGACGGAATCAGCAGCAAATTCAGCGCCAAATTGGTTCCGGCGCCTGCCATCGCCGTCCAGAAGGACAGGCCGCTTTTTTCTGTCACCATGTAGACGCTGCCAAGGAAGGTGACAAACGCTGAAATAACCATAGAAAAGGACAGCACCGGCACATAGACCCAAGCGTCATAATATTCTGACGCGGCCAGCAGACGGATTTCTTCGTGACAGAGTGCGATCATGCCGCTTCCGGCCAGAAACATGACCGCCTGAAAAGCGCGCCAAACCTGAGAGTAGAATCGGATATGGGCGGTACGGCTGCCCTCTGCCTCAGATATGGCGGAGAATTGCCATGCCTCCAGAAAAATGCCCGACAGGAGGGCGAGCATCGTTGGAATCTTATAAGCGACCGCGTACAGCCCGTTGGCATCCGCTCCAAGGAATTCAGCGATCATATAGCGGTCGGATACGCTGGTAATCCACCAAAAAACAGTGGTCGGAATCAAGGGAATGCTGTACCGCAGCATCTGCCGGAACATTCTTTTCCTGGGATGCCGGATCAGCAGCTTCCACAGCCGTGCTTTCCATACCAGATACAGGGCGCATAATGCGTCCGCCAGCGCAACGGAAAGCACATACCCGGTGATACCAAGCCGGAAAACAACCAAAAACAGAAGGTTCAGTCCAACTACCAGCGCCGTATTCAGGAGGCCCTGTCTGGCAAACAGAGCGGTGCTGCCCCTTGCGCGAATAAACTCGGCGCAGAGCGAATGATAGCAGGAAGCCAGGGTATAGCAGGCGATCAAAGCAGCGTATCCATGAAACATGGACGTGCCGGACAGCAGCAGAGCAATTCCTGCCAATGGCGCCGCGCCTGCCGTAATGGTATAGAAGCCCGCTGAAAAAATGCTTTTGCGGCTGCGCGGATGGTCCACAGAAAATCGGAAGACGCTGTTTACGATGCCCATAGACACCACCGGCAGCAGCAGATTTGCCGCCTGCATAATCAGATCCGCCGTACCGTAATCTCCAGGCGTCAGGATACCGGTATAAAACCGCACCATCAGGAAGCTCAGGAGCTTGGAACCAAACGTACCGATGCTGATGAGAACTGTGTTGCTCATCAGCATTCCATACTTATTTCGTTTATTCATGGCCACAAATTTCAGATTGGAGCAGTGCGCTTGCCTGGCGGAACGCGCTTATCAAAAGACGGCAGGGGGTTCATGGCGCTTCGCATAATCGATCTCAACAGGCTCAAAGCTACACCCCGTTACGGCGCCCAGACGGCAATCGACATATACATCATAGCTGAGCCAGTCCGTAGAAAAAAGAATCTCATAAAAGCCGTTTGCATAGTTGTATGTGCAGCCGGTTGCTTCATCCTCTTTCACTCCAGTGTAGGACAATGCGGAACAGATTGCCGCATCAGGCGGAAGAAGAGCGGGAAAGCTCCCGATCCGTGTGCGCTTCATCTTATGGACTGCGGGAAACAAATGAGTCATTTCTGTTGCACACCTCTTTTCATAACGCAGAATTTCTGGCTTTTTATTTTTGCAACGCAAATATAGCAGGCAAGTATAAAGCACAAATTATCCGCAGTTAAACAGAAGATAAAATAAAGAACCGTACTTCCGGAGAAAGTACGGTTCTGATGCAATCTGAATACTTATGGAAGAAGCATAACCAACGTTCCCGCCGTAATGCCGGCAAGACCAACGGCGGATTTTTTGGACAGCTTTTCGTGAAAGACCACATAGGAAAAAGCGACGGTCACAAGGATGCTCAGCTTATCAATGGGAACCACAACGCTGGCGAAGCCGTCCTGCAAGGCTTTATAATAGCAAAGCCATGACGCGCCCGTGGCAAAGCCGGACAGGCAGATAAATCCAAGCTCTCCTTTCGGGATTTCCCGCAGGGTATGCTGCTTTCCAGCGGCAAATACCATGATCCACGCCATGACCAGCACCACGCCTGTGCGGATGGCAGTGCCCAGATTGGATTCCACGCCGGAGATTCCTACTTTTCCGAGAATCGAGGTCAGGCTTGCAAATACGGCGGAGCTAAGGGCATAGAGAAGCCAGCTCTTTCCCTTTGGCTGCCGGGCGTCCACATCCTTCCTTTCAATCATCAGGAATGTACCTGCGGCAATCAGAACCACGCCGGCGGCCTTCTGCCAATTCACCGCCTCGTGCAGAAAGAGAAAGGCCAGCAAAATCGTCAAAATGGTGCTGGATTTATCAATAGGCACAACCTTGTTGATGTCGCCAAGCTGCAAGGCCTTGAAATAGCACAGCCAGGATGCTCCGGTGGCAAGCCCTGACAAGATCAGGAACAAGAGCGTTCTGCCGCCGATCGCGCCGATCTGCCTCTGTGAGCCGGCGACAAACACCATCAGCCAGGAAAAGATCAGCACCACAATGGTACGGATGGCCGTGGCCACCGTGGAATCCGTTTTCCGGATGCCGCATTTTGCCAGAATTGAAGTCAGGCCCGCGAAGAACGCAGAGCCAAACGCAAACGCTATCCACATATGTATTACCCCCGAAACCGATATCCTGCGCCCCAAACCGTTTCAATGTAGCGGGGCTTTGCCGGGTCTTTTTCCAGCTTTTCACGCAGCCGGTTGATATGCACCGCGACTGTCGCGTTGTCGCCCATGGCCTCCAGTCCCCATACCTTCTCATACAGGGTCTCCCGGTCAAACACCATGTCCACATTCAGCATCAGAAACAGCAGCAGCGCATATTCCTTGTTTTTCAGCTCCACCTCACGCCCGTCCACAAATACCCGGTGCGTCCCAGTGTTGAGCCGGATCCCGCCCAGCGTAATTTCAGACGGCGCTTCAGCCGGCTGGGAAAGCCGCCGGCACTGTGCCAGGTTCGCTTTTACCCTGGCCACCAAAACACCCGGCGAGAATGGCTTTTCAATGTAATCGTCGGCCCCCAGGCCAAGGCCACGAATCTTGTCAATGTCCTCCTGCCGGGCCGTTACCATGAGAATGGGAATGTTCAGCTTCTCCCGCAGCTTCCGGCATACCGAGAAGCCGTCCATTCCCGGAAGCATCAAGTCCAGCAGGATCAGATCAAATTCTCCGCTGAGGCCCCGGCTCAGACCCGATACGCCGTCTGCCGCGATTTCTACCTGGAAATTGTCAATTTCAAGATAGTCCCGCTCTATGGCAGCGATTGCCTCGTCGTCTTCAATAATCAGGATCTTATCCATCAGGTATCCTCCTCCTGTACAAATTCCATCCGTATTTCCAATCCACCCAGCGCAGAGGGCAGGGCAGCGATGCGCCCGCCCATCTGTGCCACGGCTGCCGATACGATCGCAAGGCCAAGGCCGCTGCCCTGATTGGGATTTTGCCTTGCCGGGTCGCTTCGATAGAATACTTCAAACAGGTGAGAGAGCGCTTCTTCAGAAACGCCCGGACCATCATCCGCAAAGGACAGAGAAACGACGTTTTCCTGCCAGCGCAGGGAAATTTGAACGGTACCCTGCTCTTTCGCCTTGTATTTCAGGCTGTTTTCCAGAATGTTTGCGGTAATTCTCTGAATCTGAACGGGGTCTGCTTTCATCGTGACAGGCTCCATATCCGTCTCGATGCGCAGCCCCTTCTGCGCATATTCCTCCCGCAGGTCAGAGACTTCCTCCAAAATCGCCTCGTCCAGCCGCAGCGAGACAAGCTCCCCCGGCTGTTCGCCCAGCTCCATTTTTGAAAACAGAAAGAGCTGGGACACGATGTGGTCTAAATCCCTTGCCTTCGTTTTAATTGTTTCCAGATACCGCCGCTGTACCTCCGGTGTTTTTGCAATGCCATCCAGCAAGCCCTCCACATAGGCTTGTATGGAAGTCAGGGGCGAGCGAATATCGTGGGAAATACCGGCGATCAGCTCTTTTCGGCTGCGTTCCTGCCGCTGAAGCCGCTGAACCATCTCTTTGAGCCGCCGGGCCATCTCATTGAAGTCCTGACAGACGGGGAGAAATTCGTCCTTTCTGTCATAGGCAATCCGATAGTTCAAATTCCCGTCCCGCAGCTCATGGACGCCGTTTGCCAAAATATCCAACGGTTCCTCAATCCGTTTCCATACAAATTTCGTGAGGAAGCGATTGGTCAACAGAATAGAGACAAAAACCGCAAACAAAATAACGATTGCAGTCAGAACCATCGCTGTTTTCAGGTCAGCATAGGTCCGCGCGCCGCGATATCCGCCTGACAGGTAGATGGTATAGGAAACTCCATCTATCGTAGTCGGGCGGGCATACAGCACAAGATCGTTTTGCGTAATTGTCACATCGTCTCCAAGCGAAGCCGCGGCCGCATATAAGGCGGCATAATCTTCCGCCTCTTCTCCATAGGAATAGACGGTGTTTCCCTTGGCGGCAATCCGAAGCGTCAGCCCATTCTGCTCTAAAATTGCCTCAATGGAAGAAAAGTCCGAGCCATCTTCCAGACAATCCTCTGTGCCTTCCGAAATTGCGGCGCAGACCACTTCAAATTCTTCCTGATCGTGAATTCCAATGCCCATGCCATGAATCAGAGCAAACCAAATAAATCCCACGCAAACAAGCCCGATCACCGCCGTCGCAATCACCGGGACAAGAATCATCAAAATATTTGACCAAAACAGTCTTTTTTTGACTGTCATGCTGCCACCGCCTTTTTGGATTCAGTATAGCATAAAATATGACCACAGATATAAACTGCACATAAACTATGCACAGGCATTTATATAGCCAGCTTTTTCTTTTGCATACCAGGCGACACGACTCTTTATATCACAAAACAACGTAGAATTCAATTTCGCGCTGCAAAGCTCTCCGACGAAAATCGTCTCAAAAGAAATCGAGACCTCTTTGGAGGTCTCGATTTGCTGCGCAGTTGATACTTGTACCCAAAGCCCTGCTATTTCTGCTCGTCCACCGGGGGAATCATCTCGGCGTAACGTTTCAGCATCTCCGGGGTGCTGGTGTAGTAGCGTTTGTTTTTACCCAGGGCCGCGATCTCCGACATTTCCCCGTCCGTCAAAGTAAAGTCGAACAAATCCAGATTGGACTTGATGTGAGCCGGGTTTTTGGAGCCGGGGATGACAATATTGCCCGCCTGGATGTGCCAGCGCAGGATAATCTGGGCGTTGCTCTTTCCGTACTTCCCGGCCAGCTTGGTAAACACAGGCTCCTGAATCAGTGCCTTATCGCCATGCCCCAGAGGATACCACGCCTGGATTGCCATGTTTTCCTTTGCCAGAAATTCTTTTAATTCCTGCTCCTGAGAATACGGATGCACTTCCGTCTGCAAAATAGCCGGCTTCACCTCGCAAATGTCCAGAATCTCCTGAATTTGGGCGGTTGTGAAGTTGGACAGGCCGATGGCCCGAACTCTACCTTCCTTGTAAGCCGTTTCCATCAGCTTGTACCCGGCGATGTAGTTGCCGGCGGGCTGATGAATCAGAAGCAGGTCGATATAGTCTGTATCCAGACGCGCCAGCGTTTTCTCCACCGCGTCTGCCTGCTCGTAAAAACTGGGCCACAGCTTGGTTTCCAGGAAAATCTCCTCGCGGGCGATGCCGGATTTCCTGATCGCGCGGCCTACCGCCTTTTCATTCACATAGGCGTTGGCCGTGTCGATCAGGCGATAGCCTGACTGCAAAGCGCTGGTGACGGCGGCTTCCGCCTCGTCCGGGCTCAGCAGGAAGGTTCCGATTCCCGCCATTGGCATTTTTACTCCATTGTTTAAGGTTACATATTCCATCGTGATTCCTCCATTTTTATATTTGGTTGTTTGGGACTGCTTACTGTTCCTCCGCCGCCCAGCGGGCGATCTCCCTGGCCCGATCCAGGTAATCTGGCCGGTCATGGCAGGTGGAATCGGAAACGCACTGGGTAAACACCTCTGTCCGATACTCCGAAATGGCGCGGCTGACGCTGGGCAGGGTCAGAATGTTTTTTACATGCCGCTTCATCTCCCCGGGCTCGGAGCCGGTGCAGGTCAGGAGCATCCCAACCCGCTTTTTGGGGCCCACCTGATAGGTCTTGCAGGCGAAGGTGCAGCACAGCCGGTTGATGACCGTCATCATCTGCGCCGCCATGCAGTTGTAATAAATCGGCGCTTCCGCAAGGATGGCGTCCGCTTCGTGGGCCAGGTGCAGGATGTCCATAAAATCATCCTTCTGCACACAGACGCCGGTTTTGGCACAGCCATAACAGGCCCGGCAAAAGCCGATGTTCTTTTCCCGGACATGGATCAGATGTACTTTGGCGCCATGGAGCTTTGCCTCTTCCATCGCCGCGGAAATCAGAGAATCGCCGTTTCCGCCTACCGTCGGCGTGGTTGTCAGAAACAGTATGTTCTTCATATGTACCTCCTCAAATTTTCTTGGAAAGTGCCTTTGCATCCTTGCCGCTTACTGCCATTCCGACGTACTCCATACCATACATCCGCGCAAAACGGTTCATGGTGTATGCACCCTTTTCCAGCATCCAACCTTCGGGTGCGCCGCCCTGGAACAGGAATACAAACTTTCTTCCTTTCAGCGCGCCGGAGGGAACCGGGCCATAGAGGCGATCGATCAGATTCCGAACCATGCCGCTCATATTGTGCCAGTAAACGGGAGAACCGATGACGATGGTATCCGCCGCTTTCATTGCTTCCACGATTTCCGCAAACTGGTCATCGGGAAAGGTCTGCCCATAGCCGTAGACCTTGTAATCCACCAGGTTCAGCGTCTGATACACTTTGCCAGCCATGAGCGTTTCCGCCAGGCTTGCGGTATTTCCATTTTTGTTCGGGCTTCCGTTGATAAATAAAATACTCATTTTAATTCCTCCTCATATACTTCCGGAATCAGCGTGAACGCGCTCCGTGCTTTCGGCCATCCGCTGTGATTCCATGTTCCTTTACCGTTAGAAATTCCGATTGAATCTGGCGTGTAGGGTCGATCCATGTTTACTTTTGAACCACAGAAGCACCGCCATACACCTCAGACATGGGAATCCGGTTCAGTGCATCGTCCAGTGCGGCCACCTCTGCGATGGACAGCGCCACCTCCGCCGCACCCAGGTTTTCTGTCAGGCGCTCCGGCTTGCGGGTGCCGGGAATCGGCACCATGTAGGGCTTTTTACACAGCATCCACGCCAGAGAGATCTGGGCGGGCGTGGCATTCTTTTCATTCGCCGTGTTCCTCAGCAATTCCAGAAGCTCCCGATTGCGCTCCAGATTCTCCGGCTGGTATTGCGGCATGACCGTGCGGTAATCCTCCTGACCGCCGAACACCGTATCCTTTCCGTATTTGCCGCTCAGAAGGCCGTTCGCCATGGGGGAGAAGGCCACATAGCCGATTCCCAGTTCCTCCAGAACAGGGAACAGGGACTCATACCACCGTGCCATCATGGAATACCGGTTTTGAATCGCAGTCACCGGACAGACGGCGTGGGCACGGCGGATGGTTTCTTCCTTCGCTTCAGACAGACCCCAATGGGTGATCTTTCCCTCCTGAATCAGGTCTGCCATTACGCCGGCCACCTCTTCAACGGGAATCTGCGGGTCAAGCCTGTGCTGATAATAGAGGTCGATGTGGTCGGTCTGCAGCCGCTTCAAAGAGCCTTCTACCGAAGCGCGGATCGTTTCCGGACGGGAATCCGTGATGAGGGGCAGGTTGACTGCCCTGCTGCTCCGGTCAAACCGGATGCCGAACTTGGTGGCGATGACCACTTGGTTCCGAAAAGGCTTTAAGGCCGCCCCGACCAGCTCCTCATTGTCATGGGGATGCTCCGCTGTTCCATAGGTTTCCGCTGTGTCAAAAAACGTGCAGCCCTGATCGACCGCCTGCGCAATCAGCTCTGTCATCTCCCGCTTATCCGCCGGCGCTCCGTAGGCATGGGTCATACCCATACAGCCGAGGCCCACGGCGGACACCTTCAAATCTTTTCCAAGGATTCTTGTTTTCATGAAATTCCGTATCTCCTTTTATGATAAATTTATTTCAGTTTTTTCAAGGTCGTTAAATATATTCCCAGTGAAACCGGCAGCATAATGATTTCCACCGCCAACTGCGTCCATATCATCCCGAACAATCCCACCCTCCGATTCATCAGAAGCAGCAGCGGGATATTCAGCAGTCCCTGACGGCAGAAGGTGAGAACCGCCGACTGCATGCCCTTTCCCATGGCCTGCAGCGTGTAGCTGATTAGAAAGTTTACAGACGTCAGCGGAACGGCAAGGCAGGCAATCCTCAAAAACTGAGCGCCCAATGCGCTGGTCTCTGCTTCCGGTATGAACAAATGCAGAATTTGCGGCGAAAAAACTGCGAAAAACGCAACAAAGCAAGCTGAAACAGCGAGAGCGGTCTTCCACGAAAAGAAAGAGACCTTCCGCATTCTGTCATAGTTCTTTGCCGCAAAGTTATATCCAACCAGAGGCATAAAGCCCTGGCAAAGTCCCATGGAAATATTCAGGGGAAGCTGATCGATCCGTTTCACAATGCCATATGCCGCTACCGGAATATCGCCATATCCGGAAGCGAGCTTTACCATGACCATATTGGAGGCGTTCCCCAGCGTGGTCGCCAGTGCAGATGCCAAGCCCACCGAAAATATAGGACCAAGGAAACGAAAGGAAAAAAAGCGTGGTCGAAAAGAGACGGAAGACTGGTTTCCTATACGCAGGTACTGGACTGCGAAAAATACTACAGATGCCGTATTGGAAAACGCCGTAGCGACAGCCGCCCCCGTAACGCCCATTTGGAAGCCAAAAATCAGCAAGGGGTCCAGCGCCACATTCAAAATGCCGCCGAACATCATCCCCATACTGGCCTGCCTTGCATGACCCTCGCTGCGGAGCAGATGCCCCATGGTCAGACTGACCATCGTAGGAACGCCGCCCAATACGACCACCCAGAGCAGATAGCTTTCCGCATAGCCATAAGTATCCGGGCTGCTTCCCAGAAAATGAAGAAGCGGGGTGCGAAACAGGCAGGTTCCCACGGAAAAGGCCAAGGTCACAGCCGCACCGCCCCAAACACTGAACGTCGAGACATATTTTACATTTTCATGATTATGAGAGCCCAACATTCTGGAAATCAGGCTGCTTCCACCCAGACCGAAAAGATTCCCAAGCGCCGTAAGCAGATTAAACCAGGGCGAGACAAGGGAAACGGCGGCCACCATAT
>Ga0129308_1003656_pt1 | contig 10691 bp, 8 predicted proteins | sample L827metagenome_FD_94440 | JGI IMG/M metagenome (GOLD analysis project Ga0129308, IMG submission 94440) | Ring-tailed lemur group fecal microbial communities from Wisconsin, USA - L827 metagenome | ecosystem: Host-associated > Mammals > Digestive system > Large intestine > Fecal | place: USA... | reverse complement strand
GGCGGAGTCCAGAGGCAGCGCCTCTGGTGGGGTGCGGGGCGAAGCCCTGCATAGCGTTTAAGCGCTCCGCAAAGGGTGAATTTCCAAACAGTCAGGCAGACTGTTTGGAAAGAGGTGACTCCCCACGGGTGGGGAGATGCCCGAAGGGCAGAGGGGACGGCACGAAGTGCGCCCTGCAAGAGAGGGCGTTCCCTTAGTAAAGACATGGCGTGCAAAAATAATCAGGCTGACTGAGCATTGAAAACACTCGGTCAGCCTGTTTTTGTTTATTCTTTAACGTAAGCTCCTACGATCTCCGCAATATAAGCCCTGTGGTAAGGGTCTTTTCCGAAGAATTGAGCAGGAAGTCCGTCGTCTGTGAGGAATCCCTTTTCGCACATATCATAAGAGTACAGCTTGCGGCATACAAGCACGAGATCGGCTTGTTCAATGCCGACTGCGCCGTCGAGTTCAGCGGGAGAAAGTCCCGTTTCAGCCATTTTATCGCAGTCCCGACCCGAATGAGAGCCGCAGAACGACAGAGCCTTTCTGAAATTTTCGCCGAGGAACGAAGCCGTAAACAGCTCGCCCTTTTCCACAAAATCGTAGGTGTAGCGATTGGGACGTATGTAGCACGTAAGAACGTTTTTGTTCCACAGCACACCCAGTTGTCCCCATGAAGCCGTCATGGTGTTGAAGCTGTCGATAGTTCCGCCTGTGAGCAGCATCCATTCCTTTCCGATCTTGGTGAACGGATTGAAGTTAAGCTCCCCGATCTCGATTTTTTTGAATGACATAAAACATGACCTCCCGTTTATACCTCTCGCAAATATCCGATAATGCGGACGGCTGCAAGGTTTTATCTTACTCTCAGAGCCGATTTGTATCTCAGTCTGAGTTTATCAGTAATAAGAGCGATGAATTCGGAATTAGTCGGTTTACCCTTGCAGGTATCGACTGTATAGCCGAAGAAGGAATTGAGCGTATCCACGTTACCCCTGTCCCAAGCTATTTCGATAGCGTGGCGGATAGCGCGTTCAACTCTTGAAGAAGTGGTATCGTATGAATTTGCAACTGTCGGATAGAGAAGTTTCGTAACGCTTTCAAGGAGCGTTTTGTCCTCGATGGAGTAAAGTATCGCCGACCGCAGATAATGGTAGCCCTTTATATGAGCAGGAACGCCGAGTTGGTGGATAATATCGGTTATGACGATCTCCATATCGTCGCTGAGACTGTTGGCGCGGTCGCCGAGAGCCGAAGTTATCGCATTGAAAAGGTCGTCAGGATCGTAGGGCTTAAGCAGGAACTTTGCGCCGCCGTTTTCCATTATCTGACGTTCGATAAACTCGTTGTCAAAATCGGAGGTGATGATGAATGCAGGAGACTTCACGCCAAGCTCCCTGACCTTTTTCATGATCGAAACAGCGTCCCCGTTCGGCGTATTAATGTCCAGAACAGCGGCGTCGGGCGGATCGTTTTTGACAGAATCAGTGATAATGTTAGCGTCTTTTCTGCGTGTGTAGGCGTACATGCCTCTTTCGCGAAGCTTGTTTGCAACGCTGACTGTGGCTGCCGAGTCGTCTCCAATAAGAACCTTGATCTTCCCATTCATAATTTTTACCTCCGAAAAAATACATTTATTACGGTTATTATACTTGTTATAATAACAATTCCATTTTACCACAAAAAACAAGATAATACAACCGTGATTTTTAGACATTTTTAGAGAGAATTATCGAAAAAACACAGGAAAGGAAAACGAAGTTTAATTTATGCAGATTTCAAGAAATCAAGAATATCATTTCGTATCATGTGACTGATCTCGGCTGTTTTAAGGTCGGATATTTCATCGTAAGGCAGAACTTCAATGACGTCTAAGTAAATATTCGTCGATTTAAACAAAAAACGCTTCTTCAATTTGTCGGTATTGCGAATTGACGTGACTACGATAGGAGCTTTGGCTTTCAGGGCTATCTTGAACGAACCGTGGTGAAAAGGGAGAAGAAGTTCTTCCGACTTATTGATACCTCCCTCGGGGTAGATTCCCATAGAAGCCCTGTTTTCCGCGATATTTCTTGCCGCCGTCATGATACTTTTCACGGCGGAGCGGTTATTCTCACGGTCGAGGGGGATACAGCCGCTTGCAAGCATAAGTCTGCCGAAAAACGGCATATTTATATTTTCCTTTTTTGATACGAAAGCAAGCTCCTTGTCGCGAAAGCAGTACATAGCGATCATAGGGTCGAAAATCGAAAGATGATTGCCTACCATGAGAAAACGCTGATCATTGGGGAGCTTTTCTGCGCCTGTGACGTGAATTTTCGCTTTCATAATATGAAGAAACAGATTTATCGACATAAGAGTAACTGAGCGGAAGATATTTTTCAGTTTTTTCGGTTGTTTTTTTCTTGAAGCGAATATGGAGATAAACATATCGGCTGCGGCGTGAAGCCATATCAGCAGAAGAAAAATGGTAATAAAAACGGCAATGATCTTCCAGCAGTCAAATATAGATTTGACGGACTGCTTGACCGCTGCCGTAAGAAAAGCTCCGACAGCGCTCAGGAACACATAAACATAATACATCAAAACACCCTTTTAACAATAATATCTGTGAACCAATGCGACTGTCTGTTATTTTATGCTTTCAAAACCGATTATATGCTCTATAACTTCCCTTTCATTTTGAACAGCACGCCGTCCGCCATATTTCGGACTTTCGTACCGGGGGGAAACATTCTGTCCGCAAGCTTTTCAAGCCTGTTCTGTTCCGTCTTTTTTCCCGTAGGAGCTGTTACGGCGTCGGTAATGCCGTTCTTCCACTTTTTATGGGACTTTTCGGGCATATGAGCTTTCAGAAGTCCAACGTCCGCAGAGCCGCCGTGATTTGCGAGCATTTCCAACGGCAGAGTGAAGCCGTTATAGCTGAATTTCCCGAGGTACGCTTCAAAATGCCTTTTAAAAAGCTCGTTGAGGTCATCGCCGCCTCTGCGAGTTTCGGGGCAGTCCTCAAGGGCGGCAAGGATTTCTCCGCAGGTATCGTCAAGCTGTGAAATATCCGCAAGCTTGCAGCAGCCGTATACGATAAAGCCCAGTATATACGGATTTCCGCAAAAATCGCTGTGCATTACCTTATTTCGGGGAATATCGAAGATGTACGCCCCATAAAGTCCCAAAGCAAGGTGCAGGGGAAGAAATTCCGCCGTATCGTAGTCATATATGCGAGCCGCGCGCAGATAGCCCGAAAGTCTGCCCGACCTGTTCATACTTGCCGCAGTATCGGGCAGAAGCAGAGCCTTTGCGCCTTTCATGATAGGCGTTTCAACGTCGGCGGCAACGTCACCGCCGATGTGAAGAAGCTGTTTCGCAGGGACTTTCCCCTTTTGGATAACGGCGTTAAAAGCCGATTCGTCACGGTTTTCGCCGCATTCGACCTCGTTCGTCACGATAAGCTCGTAGGGCGGCTTATATCCGCATATTTCGAGCATACGTTCGATAACGTCTTTGGGGTATACGGAGTTCGCAAGTAGAATTATTTTTTTCCCCGACTCCGCCGCCGTGTCAAAGAGTTTTTTCCCGAATCCTCTGGGAAATACAAGACTTACAGCCGTATCGCATTCACGTTTAACGAGAGCGTCCCGAAGTTCGTCTGAGATTTTCGCTTTTTTGGCAAGAATTTCGTAAATTCGGGAAAGGGTCACGGAGCATTTATCCTTGCTTTTTCGTTTAGCGTCCGCTTCGGATACGATTCTGAGGTCGGAAAAGGTACTTTTAGCCGTGCGGACATCGGGAAACTCCTTTTCCATAAGCAGGAAAAGGTCGTTGTCCTCGGAAAAGGGCGTATTTACGAGAGTTCCGAATACCTCGAAGCTGACCGCCTTTATATCGGGGGCTTTAACGTTCTCCGTCATTTTATCGGAAAGCTCGCGTTGTTCCTTTGTAAAAGGTATGGTTATTTTCAGATCATTATTCATACATTCACCATATATCATCGCCCGATCATTCGGTATCAGTCGATACAGGGGCAGTTTCGGTCGTTTCCGTAGTTTCGGTAGTTTCCGCAGAAGTTGTCGTAACGGTCTCGTCATATTCGGGAACAAGCTCCTCGCCGCCCCTGAGCTTTATATATTCGTCAAGGGACAGTGCGCCGTCCGAGTTATATGTTCTGACGAAAGCGTCCTTTGAGGTGTACATCTCGGAGAAGCTGCCGCCGTCGTCGCAGAGATATTTGCCGTACCACAAGCCGAAGAACGACCACACCGCATTGTCACGGAAAGACAAGTCCATATCGGGCAGAGTGCTGCATTCGCTGAGGGCGATAAGCTTATCCTTGCCGACTATCTTCTGAAGCGCAAGGAACTGTTCGTATCGGCTGCCGAAATCCTTTTCGGGGGAAAGATAAATGTCCAGAGAAGCGATGTCGAAGGTCGATTTATCGACAAGGGAATCCTCGCTCTGACCGTTCCAGACCCATATCAGGTTGTCAAGCTCAAAGTATTCGGTGTAACGCTTGTACATCAAGTTCCACAGCCATTTGTAAGCGTCCGTACCGTCAGCTCCCCACCAGAACCAGTCCCCCGAGGCTTCGTGAAGCGGTCTCCACAGCACGGGAACGCCCTTGTTTTTAAGGGACATAAGCTGTCCTGCCATATTGTCAATGTCAAGGATAAGACCGTAGCACTGTTCGGAAATTTTTCCCTCGCCGTAAAGACCTCTTATCTCCTCTTGGGAAAGTTCGGAAATATCAATATCGGTGACAGCCTCAGAAAGCTTGAAATCGGTGTCTTTAGCGTATACGGAGGGCTTTTTCGAGGGAGCTTCCCAGTACCACATAAGACCGACTATGCCGCCCCGTCTGTACCAATCGGCGCAAGCGTCAATGTCCTTGAACGTGCTGTCGAAGCTGCTGCCCGAATTGTGCATAGCGGAAAATCTGATAACGGGATATTTTCCCGTAGTCTGATAAATAAGTTCAAGCTCCTTGTTGCTTTCGTCCGAAGCGTATTGCCCCGTAAGGGTATATTTGCCGTAGCTTTCGGTCATAAAGCTCATAAGCTCCTTTGCGGAGTCTCCTGCGTCTTTATTAACGAGTTTCTCGTCGGCGTCGTATTTTATAGTACTCAGTGAGGTGTTATTCGCCATTTTAAGGTAATCGAGCTTTATATTGCCGTTTGTGGGACGAAGCTCGACCGTAGATTTTCCTTTGGTGAGGAAAACGCCGTACAGTGTAATAAGGGTAAATTCGCCGTCGTCCATTGTTTTAAAGGTAGATATTTCCTTGTCGTTTACGGCAACGCGGCAGTCCACGAGTCTTTGGGACGAAATGCTGAACGAAAGGTCGTAATGCTGATTGCTGGGAGCTTCTACCTCGAACAGAACGAACATGCTGCCGTCGGGCTTAAAGCCTGTCACGTAGCCGTCGCCGCTGTAGGGCTTTTGAGGCGTCTTAGCAGTCCCCTCGGAGTTTTCGGCGGACGTTGCGGTTACTCCCGAAGCGGTGTCAACACGCAGACCCTCTGTCATAAGTGCGTCCTCGGCTTCATAGACGTCGCCCGTGCGTTTTTTCTCGATCTCGGGGTAGGAGATAGGGAAGTCGTGGTAGGTCTCGGCAGGGATAGTCGGTTCTGTTGGTTCGGTCGATAGCGTTGTAGGGTCAATTTCCGCAATGGAAATATCGTCCTCGGTTTTCTGAGCTTTTTTCTTTTTGTCGCAGGAAGCCAAAACGGAAACCGAAATGGCGGCAGCGGTAAAGAATGAGATAAATTTTTTAATGTTCATAATAATTACGTCCTCCGAACTTAGTGCGGTATGCTGATGTTTGATAATGCCGTAAACTTAGTGAAATATTATTTCTTTATCAGTGATACGGTATACTTTGTCACTGATAAGGGAACGCCCTCTCTTGCAGGGCGTTCCCTCTTTCCAAACAGTCAGCATGACTGTTTGGAAATTCACCCTTTGCGGAGCGCTTAAACGCTATGCAGGGCTTTGCCCCGCACCCCACCAGAGGCGCTGCCTCTGGACTCCGCCAAAGGGACACCGTCCCTTTGGAATCCCGATGTTAGTTCACTTAAATTACGGTGTCCCCCTGCTTAGTTTACGGTTTTACAATATATTTTGCGCCTGCTGTAGTATCGAAAACGATCGCGCCGTCCTCGATACGTGAGCCGACCGAATCGCCGTCGCACACCACGCTTGCCACGCAGTTTGCTCTGATACGGCATTCTCCGCCGAGAGACGACAGTATTTCCGCCTTTCTCAGCTTACCGCCGAACCATTCCATATTTATTTCAAATCCGCCCTTTGCGCGAAGTCCCCTCACGCAGCCCTCGTTCCATTCATCGGGCAGGGCAGGCAGAAGAAGTACCTCCCCCGAGGTGCATTGCAAAAGAGCCTCGGCAATCGCCGCAGTTCCGCCGAAATTGCCGTCTATCTGGAACGGCGGATGATTGTCGAGCAGGTTCGGACAGGTCGAGTGAGTTATCAGCTTTTTCAGATTCTCATAAACCATACGTCCGTCGTAAAGCCTTGCCCACATATTGGTTATCCAAGCGCAGCTCCAGCCCGTGTGACCGCCGCCGTGGATAAGTCGGCGAACGAGTGTAGCTCTTGCGGCATCGGCTAATTTAGGCGTTTTAAGGGGAGTTATGAGGTCGGCAGGGTGAAGCGCAAAAAGCTGCGAAACGTGCCTGTGACCGCTCTCCACCTCGTCGTAGTCCACCGTCCATTCCTTTATCTGACCGTATTTTCCGATCTCGGGCTGAGGCAGGCGGTCAAGCATGTTTTTCAGCTTATCCGCAAACGCATTGTCCGTCCCGAGAATTTCCGAAGCCCTGATAACGTCCTTGAACAGAGCCGTTATTATCTGAGAATCCATTGATGCGCCGTTACAGAGACAGCCCTCAACGCCTTTATCGGTGCGGTAGGTATTTTCGGGCGAAACGGACGGGCAGACAACGAGCCGTCCCTCGCTGTCCTCGATAAGGTATTCCGTGAAAAACTCCGCCGCCTCTTTAAGGATATGGTATTTGTCTTTCAGAAATTCAACGTCAAGGGTATATTCGTAATGCTCGAAGATATGAAGCGCAAGCCACGCGCCGCCCATGACCCAAAGAGTAGCAGGCACCCATAAGTCCTGCGGAGCGGTATCTCCCCAAATATCGGTATTATGGTGACATACGAAGCCCTTTTCAACGCCGTACATCTCACGGGCGGTAGTACGTCCGTTTTCGCAGACGCGTTCGAGCAGGTCGAACAGCGGCAGGTGACATTCGGAAAGATTGCAGCTTTCGGCGCACCAGTAGTTCATTTCGGTGTTGATGTTCACGGTGTATCGGCTGCCCCATGCAGGCCACATATCCTCATTCCAGATACCCTGTAGATTCAAAGGCTGAGTACCTGCGCGGCTGCCCGAGATCATCAGATAGCGTCCGAAGTTGAAGTAAAGCTCTATAAGCTTGTTGTCGTGGATAAGTCTCGGGCAGTCCTTGGTGTCCATTTCGTCGCCTTTAAGACGGAGCAGACGTTCGTCCGTAGTCAGTTCGTCAAGATTTTCGCCGCTGTTGTCGGAAAGAGTGAGTTCAACACGGTCGAAAAGCTCCTTATAGTCGGAGACATGGCGAAAATAAAGTTCATCGTAGGAGCAGCCGAGAGCCATTTCAGCGTCCACCTCGGCGGACTCGATATAATTCTTGCTGTAAAAGCTTGTTCGCACAGAGAGAACGAGCATGACCGAATCAGCGTTCTTTACGGAAATTTTGTTTCCTATCGTGCGGATCTCTCCGCCCTCCGCTTTAGCTCCGAGACAAGCCGCAAAGAAGATGCCGTCCGAACTGCCCGTGCCGCCCGTGTAGATAAGCATATTTTTGCCGCAGGGACGGTTTTCGTCGTAGTAGTCGTCACGTCCGCCGATACCGCAGGTCAGGTTCACGCTTCCGGGCGTATCGCTGTGTATGTCGATGACAAGAGCCTGATCGGGAGCGGAGCAGAAAACGTTTCTCACGTACTGCTTTCCGCCTGCCGTAAACGAAACGCTTGCGACAGCCGTTGAAATATCGAGGGTACGCGAGTATTCACGGGCTTTTCCGTCAAGCTCCATGCTGATATTAAGGTCGCCCAGCGGCATATAGTGGCGCATATTTTCGGGAACGCCCTGCATTTTTTGGAAAGCGGTCTTTTCGGCAGCGGGAATATCGCCGTTTTTGAGGAGTTCCCGAACCTCCGCAAGACCCTCCTGCGAATCGGGGTTTATGCGGTGTCGCAGACCTCCCGACCACACGGAGTCCTCGTTCAGGTGGATAAGCTCCTCGGCAGGCTTGCCAAATACCATGCCGCCTATTCTGCCGTTGCCCACCGGAAGAGCTTCGTTGAAGTTTTCGGCAGGCGATTTATATTTGAGTAAAGTTTCAGACATATATTGCTCCCGAACCGTAGTTCATGAAAAGTTTTTGTATGCGTACATATTATTATAGCATATTGCGGTCAAAATTGCAACAGACAAAGAGGATTTTTCGTTAAATAATCATTTTTAGCAATATTTGAAAATTATAAATAGCCTATTTTGCACAAATCACAAGAGCTGTTAGCCATTAGCCGTTAGCTGTTAGCGATCGGTGTCTTTTAAAGCTAAAGGCTAAAGGCTAAAAGCTAAAGGCTTATGTTCATTTTGTCACTTTTGTCACCCGGGGGTAAGATTTGAAAATTCGTAAAAATCTCCCGATGTAGGGACACGGCGTGCCGTGTCCGCACGTAGCATTATGTGACATGTAAAAATACGGATATATGGTTATTTCGATTGTACGTTTCTACCTGTAATTATATGTTCCTGTAATTTCTTTGGGCGGACACGGCACGCCGTGTCCCTACATCGGCAGATTACATCGTAAATAAAAATTGTTGTCTGAAAATTTTTTGCGTGAATTTGGTGCGGTGGCTCGCCGCGGCGGTGTCCCCTACAAAATTCATCTGCCTAATAGCTAACTGCTAAAGGCTAACAGCTAACGGCTAATATCTAAAGGCTATCAGTTTTTGTGAGAATCGTGTGAAAAGCGGGTGGAAATTTAGTGTATTTCACTATTGCGTTTTCTTAGTATATATGGTATAATTAGAAAAAAAGTCGGGTTCTGTCAGAAAAGGGCAGAACTCGGAGAACAAGGAGAAAATCAAATGGCTAAATGTTTTAATTGCGGCAGGGAATACGAGGGCAATTTCTGTCCCGACTGCGGCACAGAAAATCCGAAAGCGTCAGAAATGCCGTCCGTATCAGAAACGCCGCAGCAGAATTATTCTGCGCCGCCCCCTCCTCCGCAGCGTTATACGCCGCCGCCTGTATACAACAACGTGGTGGTGAACAACAATAATGTGACGAGCGTTGGCGGCTGGATAGGCTGGCTGCTTCTTATGAGCCTGCTGCCTCTTATCGGAATTATTATCATGCTTTGCTGTACTCATGACGAGTCGGCGAAGAATTTCGCAAAGGCGCAGTTGTTTTTCATGCTGCTCGGCGTGGGAATAGTGGTTCTTGTATTTATTCTTGCTGCCGTTTTAGGAGCGGCGTCTTCGTATTGATCTTCGTACCGCGAACGGTTCGTCCGTCCTCGTAATCGTCAAGGAAATGGCGGCGGTTTTCGCCGATATGATAAGAAATAAGGGTTTGCAGGTTGACGTTTTCCGCGCTTCGGAAGATGTTCATGTCAACAGACGGATTCGTCCGCCTGAGCTGAGCTAAAAGAGCCTTTATTTCGGCACGCTTTGAGCCGCCGTTTTCCTTTTTTTCCGATACGGCGCAGGCGCAGCGGATAAATTCAAGTCCGTTAAACTCCGCCCATTCGGAAATATCCGCTTCACGGACGAGATACAGCGGACGTATCAGCTCCATGCCGCTATAGTTTTCCGAGTGAAGCTTCGGCATCATGGTCTGCATCTGCGAACCGTAAAGCATTCCCATAAGGATAGTTTCTACAACGTCATCGAAGTGATGTCCGAGAGCTATTTTATTGCAGCCAAGCTCGGCGGCTTTTTTGTAGAGCCAGCCCCGTCGCAGGCGAGAGCAGAGAAAACAGGGATTTTTTGGCGACCTTGCGGCGGAATCGAAAATATTTGTATTGTAAAAGGAAACAGGCAGTCTGAGCAGACCGCAGTTTTCCTTTATTTTTTTAAGAGCCTCATCGCCGTAGCCGGGGTTCATGACGATATATCGGACTTCAAAGGGAATTTCGCCGTTGCGTTGAAGTCTGAGCAGGCACATTGCCATAAGGAACGAATCCTTGCCCCCCGAGATACATGCGGCTATCCTGTCGCCCTCGTTTATAAGGCGGTAGTCTCGTACTCCGCGGCGGAATTTAGTCCATATTTTTTTGCCGAATTCACGGCATATAGATTCTTCTATCGGGTCAGCCCACATTATTTGCACCTCCGTGTGATTTAACAGGTCTATTATAACTGCAAAAGCGAAAAAAGTCAAGACGTAATTTTTTTGGTATGTGTCAAGTAAAAGTAGGCGAACATAAATACAAATTGTAGGGGACGGCGCCCTCGACGTCCCGCCATGTAGCCGTGCCTTTGTGATTTTTCGATTAAATAAAATATTCCCCGATGTAGGGACACGGCGTGCCGTGGCAGCGTGTCGCTGCACCCGTTGCCGACCGTATTCTTATGAACGGGATATGCGTCCCCGTAGCCGCAAATCGCAGGTGATGTTGAATGCGGACACG
>Ga0129308_1003654_pt1 | contig 10700 bp, 16 predicted proteins | sample L827metagenome_FD_94440 | JGI IMG/M metagenome (GOLD analysis project Ga0129308, IMG submission 94440) | Ring-tailed lemur group fecal microbial communities from Wisconsin, USA - L827 metagenome | ecosystem: Host-associated > Mammals > Digestive system > Large intestine > Fecal | place: USA... | reverse complement strand
TAAATTGAAATAGGAAAACTAATCAACAATAATTAAAAATTTAAATTTATAAAGAACAAATGTGAAATGAAAGCGATGAAAAAATTCTATACAATTTTTTTGATAAAAGGTATTGACTTAAAGCTGACTTTAAGTATTACGATAGTTTTGTTAAATGAATTATGGAGGAAGAAAAATGAAAACATGGTTAATTACAGGATGTAGTAGTGGAATTGGAGCAGGAATTGCAAAGGCAGTATTAAAGAGTGGAGATCAAGCAGTTGTGACTGCCAGAAACAAAGATAAAGTCATGGATATTGTTAAAGATTATCCAAATACTGCTTTAGCTGTATCTTTGGATGTATGTAATAATGATAGTATAAAAAATGCAGTTAAAGAAGCTTATGAAAAATTTGGAACAATCGATGTATTGGTCAATAATGCAGGATATGGTTATCGTGCGGCAGTTGAAGAAGGAGAAATCGAAGCTGTTCAAACATTATATAATACAAATTTATTTGGACCTATTGAATTGATTAAAGCAGTGTTACCAAAAATGAGAGAACAAAAATCAGGATATATTTTAAATGTGACATCAATTGCAGCTGCAAGATCGGCTATTGGATCAGGATACTATGCTTCATCAAAAGCAGCTTTAGAATTATTAACAAACGGATTAATGAAAGAATTGGCACCATTAGGAATCAAAGCAATGGTCATTCAACCAGGTGCATTTAGAACAAGATTTTATGATGGAGAATCATTACAAGGAACAAAATCGGCAATTGGTGATTATGAAGAAACAGTGGGAAAGACAAGACCAGGAAACTTTGAAAATAAACGTCAACAGGCAGGAGATCCAGACAAGGCAGGAGAAGTGATTGTTAAAGTTATTAATGGTAATGAACAACCAGAAATCTTAACATTAGGAAAAGCAGCCGTGACTGCAGTGAAATCAACATTAGAAGCAAAGATTGCTGAATTAGACAAATGGGCAGATGTGTCAGCTTCTTGCGATTATGATGAATAAAGGAGGATATTATGAGAAGAGTAAGACTTGGAAAAACAGATATGTATGTCAATGTTATTGGACTTGGATGTATGGGCTTGTCACATGCCAGCGGAACACCTACACCAAAAGACAAGGCAGTTGAAATTTTAAAGAAAGCACATGAAATTGGATATGATTTTTATGATACTGCAGAATGTTATACTGGAATAAATCCAGATGGAACAATTAATTATAATGAAGAAGTTGTTGGTGAAGCTATTAAAAATTTTAGAAAAGATATTGTCCTATGTACAAAATTTGGTGTCACACATATGGGAGATCATTTAGAATTTGACAGTTCACCTGAAAAAATTAGATCATCATTAGAAGGGTCACTAAAAAAATTACAAACAGATTATATTGATATTTATTATCAACATAGAATTGATCCCAATGTTGAACCAGAAGTTGTGGCAGGTGTGATGAAAGAATTAATTGAAGAAGGAAAAATCAAAGCCTGGGGAATATCAGAAGTAAATGAAGAATATTTAAGAAGGGCACATGCAGTATGTCCAGTTACAGTTATTGAAAATAGATATTCAATGATGGCAAGATGGCATGAAAATTTGATTTCGGTGTGTAAAGAGTTAGGAATTACTTATGTAGCATTTTCACCAATGGCAAATGGGGCATTAACAGGTGCCTATCAATCAAAGAAAGATTTTGGAAATGGTGAACAGGACTTTAGACCAAATATGCCTCAATATAGTGATGAAGGAATTAAGAAAACAAATGAATTATTGAAAGTAATCAATAAAATCGGTGAAAAACATCATGCCAACAGTGCACAGATGTCACTTGCCTGGATGATCAATAAATATGATTTTATTATTCCAATTCCAGGATCAAGAAAGATTGAAAGATTACAATCAAACTTTGAAGCAGGGAATGTAGAATTAAGTCAAGAAGAATTAAAGATTATTGATGATAAATTAGATACTATGGAATTTAAGGTGTTTGGTGGACATTAAGATGGTCGAATTAAAAGAAGGAGAACCTATTCATTATAAAGAAAATCTATATGTTTTAGTTTATGATGGGGCAATTAAGTAAAACAAAAAAATGAAGTCAATATTCATCTTGTAACATATATGCTTAATGATATAGATATTGTAGCTAATATCTATACTCCTGCTAATTATTCAAAAAACAAATCATATAAAGCAGTTGTAATTACATTCTAATGGGGTACAGCCAAATAACAAACAGCAGGTTTATATGCTCAAAAATTAGCTGAAAAAGGATATGTTGCTATTTACAGCAGATGCAGTTTTTACAGGAGAAAGTGGTGGCGAATCAGGAAACTGAGATATTTCTTATTATAAAATTGACTACATAAGAGGAATGATAGATATCATTTCAACTTATCTAGGAGTTAATAACAATGAAATCTATGCTTTAGATATTTGTGGAGGCGGAGAATATACATTATTTGCTGCTCAAAGTGACAAACGTATAAAGAATATTGCAACTGTTTCTATGTTTAATACTGGTGCAGTGTGAAGAGAAAGTTTTCAAAATAGTCAATCAGATACAATCATTCAAAGTTTACATGATGTAGCAAATTTGATATAAAAAGAAATCAATGAAAGTCATTTCATTTATGATGGAAAATATGTCTGATATGAATAAAGAAGTGACTCACAAATTTCCTATAGATATGTATAGAAAATGTTATGAATATTATGTTGAAATATATCCACATCAAAATTCTCGACTAAGTTTTTTACAAGGAAATCTTATGGATTTGATAGCTTATAATCCAGTGCAGTTTATGCATCTTATTGATTGACCATTATTAATGATTGTTGGGGATAAGGCTGATACACAGTATATGAGTGCAGATGCTTATAACATGGCTTTCAATTAAAAAAGAAATCTATAAAATAAAAAATGCAATTCATGTTCAAACATATCATGTAAAAGAAGTTGTCAATGAAGCAGTTGATAAATGAGATATCTTTTATAAAGAAGCCTTAAAATAAAAAAATCCCCTCAATCGTAGGGAAGTTATTTGTTGTTTTTACGTCTTTGTTCAAGTTCTCTTTTCATAAGTGTGTCTTCATAATTATCAATCATGCTCTCAAGCTCTTGAATGGCATTATTTAAATCTTTTGCATGTTGACGTAATACATCTAATTGATCAATAAGTATTTGTTTACGTTCTGGGATAGTATGCTCACCAATATGAAATAAATCAACGTAAGCCTTGATTTGTTCAACAGTGATACCTGCTCTAAGCGTTTTAATAAAATTGATACGTCTAAAATCTTTTTCTTTATAAACACGATGACCACTAGAATTTTTTTCAACAGGATCCATAAGACCCATACTTTCATAGTATCTTAATGTCGATATAGGAATATTAAATTTTTTACTTGTTTGTGCTATCGTTAATTCTTCCTTCATATTTTGCTTCTCCTTTACTTTATTATAAATTCTTTATATCTTCATATCAAATTATTTTCAGGATATAAAAGATATGATAAAAATTTAATGAAGGATATCAATGATAGGATTATATGTTTTTAATTTTATAGAAAGAAGGAATAAGATGTGAAAATATTAATAAAGACAACAAAAAATAATTTAGAATTAGTTTCTAAGGAGTTAATAAAAGATGAATTTAAAATTTTAGAAAATCAGAATAAAAATGAAGAAGAATTAACAGTTGATATATTTGACTATCAATTAAATGTGGCTTTAGAATGTATCAAAAATTGTCAATGTCAAGATACTTATCAAGAAACGGAGGAATGTTTATGTCATCTTGGCAAAATTGTATACCCACATGCAGTTGTACATATTGTCAATGATGATAAAAATATGTCTTATTAAAAATCAATAGAATAATATAAAAATGAGTTTTTAGACTCTCTTTATAGCTGAAAAGTATTATATTTTACACCCTTGTTATCCATATAAATTATCATATGATAAGCATATCTTATAATTTTGATAAATAAAACGAATTGTTCTTTTGTGAATGTTTTTTTAAAATATAGATAGTTACAGTGGATAAATTAAACTCTGTAATAAAGTTACTACAAAGGAGAAAAATTAAATGAAAGATGTTATGATTGTTACAGGAGCAGGCCAAATAAGTATGGCCATTGCAAGAAGAATTGGATATGGAAAAAAGATCATCATGGGAGATAAAAACAAAGAAAATGCTCATATTATTGCAAAAACTATGAATGATGCAGGTTTTGATGTTTTACCTTTTGAAATGGATTTGTCTTCTAGACAATCTATTTTAGGTATGATTGATGAAGCAAAGAAATATGGACCAATTACAATGTTAGTCAATGGCGCAGGTGTTTCACCTAGTCAAGCATCTATTGAAACAATTTTGAATGTTGATTTATATGGAACGGCTGTTTTATTAGAAGAGATTGGAAAAGTGATTGAACCAGGAGGAGTTGGTGTCACAATTTCAAGTCAATCTGGTTTTAGAATGAAACAGTTAACACCACAAGAAGATGAACAATTGGCATGTACATCAACTGAAGAATTATTAAATATAGATTTATTAAAAGTAGAAAATATACAAGATACATTACATGCTTATCAACTTGCAAAAAGATGTAATGAAAAAAGAGTTATGGCAGAATCTGTAAAATGGGGTGAAAAGCAAGCAAGGATCAATGCGATTGCCCCAGGAATCGTTGTCACACCATTAGCAATTGATGAATTTAATGGACCTAGAGGAGATTTTTATAAAAATATGTTTGCATCATGTCCAGCAGGAAGACCAGCAACAGCTGATGAAATTGCAAATGTTGCAGAATTATTGATGAGTGACAAGGGAGCATTTATTACTGGTTCTACATTTTTGATTGATGGTGGAGCGACTGCTTCATATTTCTATGGACCATTAAAACTAAAACAATAAACTCATATGAAAGGAAATATGCAAATGATAGATAAATTTGGATTTGGCTGTATGCGTTTACCAATGAAAGATGATGAAGTTAATTATGATGAATTTAATCAAATGATTGATCGATTTATGGGAGCTGGTTTCTTTTATTTCGATACAGCACATGGATATTTACAAGGAAAAAGTGAAACAGCTATAAGAGATTGTCTAGTAGCGAGATACCCAAGAGAAAGCTATACATTAACAAATAAATTAACAGGAAATTTCTTTAGCAAAAAAGAAGATATAAGGCCATTATTCAAACAACAGTTAGAAAGATGTGGTGTTGATTATTTTGATTATTATTTAATGCATGCTCAAGATCGTGAACATTACAAGAAATTTCAAAAATGTGGAGCTTATGAAGTAGCTCAAGAACTCAAGAAAGAAGGAAAGATAAAACATGTTGGTATTTCTTTTCATGATACAGCTGATGTATTAGAACAAATATTACTTGAACATCCAGAAATTGAAATCGTACAAATCCAATTGAACTATGTTGATTATCATGATGCCAGTATACAAGGTCAAAAAAATTATGAAGTATGTAGAAAATATAATAAGCCTGTATTGATTATGGAGCCTATTAAAGGTGGTGGATTGATAAATTTACCAAGTCAGGCAAAAACAGTTATTGATAAATTAAAAGGTGGCAGTTATGCAAGCTACGCTTTACGTTTTGCTGCATCATTTGAAGGTGTTTATAAAGTATTATCAGGGATGAGTACACTTCAACAAATGGAAGATAATATCAGTTTTATGAAAGATTTCAAACCATTTACAAAAGAAGAATATGAGGCAGTATTTAAAGTCAGTGATATATTAAAAAGTTTAGGTGGAATATCATGTACAGCGTGTCGTTATTGTACAGATGGGTGTCCAAAACATATTTCTATTCCAGATTTATTTAGCTGTTATAATGCGAAGAAACAATTTAATGATTGGAATAGTGATTATTATTATGGTGTACATACAAAGACAAAAGGGAAAGCATCTGATTGTATTGGCTGTAGACGATGTGAAAGAGTCTGTCCACAACATTTACAAATAGTTGATTATTTAAAGGAAGTTGCAAAAACATTTGAGAGATAAAAGGATGAAAGCATTATTTTTTGATATAGATGGAACTTTAATTGATGATGCTAGAGGTATCCAAGAAATACCAAAAGGTGTAAATAAAGAATTAAAAAGAATACAGGAACAAGGACATAAGATCTTTATTTCAAGTGGTAGACCAAAAGCCATGCTTAATGAAATGATTTTATCTGCTGGTTTTGATGGATATGTACTTGCTAATGGGGGATATGTTGAAATAGATGGACAATCTATATACGAAAATCGTATGGATCATAATCTTTCTATGCAAACTATAAAACTTTTAGATGAGTTGAATTGTGATTATATGATTGAAACAGCTGATCATATTTATTTGGATCAATCTCATCATGAGTTGTATGAATTCTTTTCAAGATTTAATCAGGGGCATATATTTATTAGAAAATTTGATATAGATGAAGTTTTAAAAAAAGCAATAAAAATAGAATTCAATGTATTAAATAAAGATAGAGAAAAAGTAGAAAATGCTATTTCTGATAAATTCGGTTATGTTATATCCTACGATCAACATGGTACTGATAATGCTTTTGAAATTTATTCATCAACATTATCTAAAGCTATAGGTATTCAAAAAGTATTAGATTACTATCAAATAGATAAAAAGGATAGCTATAGTTTTGGTGATGGAATCAATGATATAGATATGATCGAATATTGTGGTGTTGGTGTAGCTATGGGAAATGCTGTTCGAGAACTAAAAGATGTTGCTGATATTATCTGTAAACCTATTGATGAAAATGGGCTAGAAGATATTTTAAAAATTTTATTTTCTTATTAACAAGATGAAGTAGAATTTATCATTAAATTCAAAATATACATAAAGCCATGGATTTCATCTCCATGGCTTAGATTTTGTAGATATTTAAATTTTTAAGTAGTGTGTAAAAGTTTGTGTAAACCTTCAAAAGTATTATGTTATATACAATATGAAATTGAAGGTTTTTCTAATGAACAAAAGAAACGAATTGGTAAAAGAGTTAATAAAGGAATTTGATTTTGAATCAGTTGATCAAACAATCAAGGTTTATCAATCAGGATTAGAAGTTATTCAACCAATCTTAGAAAAAAATTTTTTTCGTCCTCAACAATTAGAAATCTATTCTTCACAAATAATTGTAAAAATCTTTGTGAATGAAAGATTAAGTGCAAGAAGAGTATCTCAAAGCTTTATTAATAATGAAAAAGACTATTATATATCCAGTGAAATCATTGATTAGTAGTAAAGCTGTTATTATGTTTAAAAAATATAATGATTTATCACTAGATACAAAAGAATTTATTAATATTATTTATAAAAATAAGACATTGTCTGATAAGGATGAGTTAAGGTATAATATTAATAAGGAAGGTGATAAGGATGTTTAAACAGATGCAATATTTTATAGCAGTTGTAGAAACACAAAGTTTTACAAAAGCAGCAGAAGAATGCTATATTTCTCAATCTGCTATATCACAACAAATCAAAGCATTAGAAGAAGAAATGGATGTTCAGCTTTTGATAAGACATAAAAGATCATTTTCTTTAACTCCTGCTGGCGATTATTTTTATAAACATTGTAAAGAGATACTTCAAGATGTAGATGATTTATGTCAAAAGACAAAAGAAATCGAAGAAGATGAAAATATATTAAATATAGGTTATTTAAGAGGATATCCTGGTAAAGAATTAAGAGAATCTATTTTAAAGTTTTCTTCATTATATCCTCATGTAGCTATTAATTTAAAAAGAGGAAATCATGAAGAATTATATAATTATTTATTAAGTGGAGAAGCAAGTCTTGTTGTAAGTGATCAGCGAAGAGCTTTTCATGATGATTATGTTAATTATCATTTATTGCATATGGATTGTTATATTGAGATATCAGAGAGTGATTCTTTAAGTCAAAAAGAATCTCTTGATGTTCAAGATTTAAAAAAACAAACATGTATCCTTGTCGCTTCAAAAGAGCAGCAAGAAATTGAACAAGAGTTTTATGAAAATATTATTGGTTTAAAGTGTCGTTATATGTTTACAGAGAATATTGAAGAAGCAAGATTGTTAGTTGCAATCAATCGAGGTTTTATGCCTATTGAGCATGCAAAAAAACCTCAAAACCAACAACATCTAAAGATAATTCCTTTACAAAGAAATCATAAGCAACTTCAAAGAAATTACTGTGCTTTTTGGAAAAAAGATAAAACAAATTATTATATTGAAGAATTTGCTGAAATATTAAGAAATAAGTTAAGAGAAAATCATGAAAAGAGGCTGTAACGAATAAATAAATTGTTATAGTTTCTAAATACGCAAAAAACGCACATCATGTGCGTTTTTATACTATAGTCTAATTGTGAAAAAACCACAGAAGTATTATAACACATATCAAGCATATATGCTGCTAGATTTTACTTTTTCTTTTGAAAAGGAAATTGCTTAAGATGCTATTCACATTTGTTATTCTTGCCAAAACTCTTTTTGGTTATGTTTCTACCAGACAGCTAAAGTCTTTATGCAAAACTGATGTAAGATTTATGACTACATCTCAAAATCGAAACCTTCACATCAGTCATTTCATAGATTCATTCATGATGACCTGATCATGCCAATTGAAGATACAATTGATGTTCAAAAGAAGCAACGAAGCAGAAGGAACATTTGGAGATTTAAAAAACAATCAACAATATGATAGATTGCATCGTCGAGGTGAATCTGGTGTAAAATTAGAGATATATCTGGTATGTACAGGTTAGAATATTAGAAAAAATTATTGAATGTAACAAAAACAGAATAAAATGTTTAATTAAGTAAGAAAATAAAAAAAGACGTACTTTTTTTAAGTGCATTAAGAAACCCAAAAAGTTATACACAATAGAAAATGACATCTATTGTTTTTTTATAAGAAAAACTTTTGTATATGATTAGAAAGTGAAATTGTTCAAAGATAAAAAAAATATATAATGATATATGAAAGAGGTGCTAAAGATGAGCAAAAATTTAATTGTATACTTTTCAAGAAATGGTGAAAATTATGTCGATGGCCATATTGTTGATTTAAAGAAAGGAAATACTGAAGTCATTGCGAAAATGATTCATAAGATGATTGATAGTGATATATTTCAAGTAAAAACAGTACGTGAATTTTCTAAAGATTATCATCAATGTACTTTAGAAGCAAAGCAAGAATTAGAAAACAATGCAAGACCAAAAATTTTAGATTATGTTCATCAGTTTGATAAATATGATCATATCATCATTTGTTATCCTAATTGGTGGTCTACAATGCCAATGGCTTTATTTACATTTTTAGAATGTCATCACACTGTTGAAAAACATATTTATCCATTATGTACTCATGAAGGTAGTGGAATGGGAAATAGTGTCAGAGATATTCAAAAGTTATGTCCAAATGCTATCATTCATAATGGTTTAGCAATTCGAGGAAGTCAAGTGAGTCAGGCAGAAAATAAAGTTAAAGAATGGTTAAAGGAGTTAGGAGGAGAAAAAGAATGAGTATAAGTGAAAATGCTAAAAAATATCATGAAAGAATGTTTCCAGGGTATAAATCAAAATTATTAGAAACAGATCCAGAGTTTATTGAATTATTTGATAATTTTGCTTTTGACGAAGTTGTCAATAACGATGATTTAGATGATAAAACAAGGTTTATGTCAATATTGGCTACTTTGATTGGTTGTCAGGGTATTGATGAGTTTAAAAGTATGCTTATAGCAGCATATCATTTTGGTGTAACACCAATTGAAATGAAAGAAATTGTATATCAGGCAGTTGCTTATTTAGGAATAGGAAGAGTATTTCCGTTTTTAAAAGCAGTTAATGCGTTTTTAGAAAAAGAAGGAATATCACTTCCTTTAGAAAAGCAGGCAACAGCAACACATGAAACTCGATTAGAATTAGGTATACAGACACAAGTTGATATTTTTGGTGAAGGTATGCGAGAGTTTTATAAATCTGGTCCAAAAGAATCAAGACATATTAATCGTTGGTTAGCGGATAACTGTTTTGGCGATTATTATACAAGAAAAGGATTAAATAAAAATCAAAGAGAAATGATTACATTTTGTTTCTTATTTGCACAAGGAGGCTGTGAACCACAACTTATCTCTCATGTGGCAGCTAATATAAAGATTGGAAATGATAAAGACTTTTTAATAAAAATTATTTCTCAAAATATACCATATATCGGTTATCCAAGAAGTTTAAATGCTTTAAGGTGTGTTAATGAAGCTGTTAATCAATAAGGAGGACATATTATGAATGATTTTATTTTTCAAAACACAACAAAAGTTTATTTTGGTAAAAACCAATTACAACATTTACATGAGGAAGTATTAAAGTACGGAGATAAGGTATTAGTAGCACATGGTGGTGATTTTATAAAAAACTCACCTTTGTATCAAAAAGTTATCAATGAATTAGAATCTCATGGAATAACTGTCTATGAATTAGGAGCAGTAGAACCTAATCCAAGACATACAACAGTCAATAGAGGAGTTGCAATGTGTAAAAAAATGGTATTCAAACAACTCTTGCAATTGGTGGAGGATCAACAATTGATTGTTGTAAAGCCATTGCTGCAACTTCTTTATCAAAAACAGATAATATTTGGGATTTAGTAGAAGGAAAGGAAACAT